>Ga0209345_10000873_pt1 | contig 38670 bp, 43 predicted proteins | sample Cruoilmetagenom7_FD_187294 | JGI IMG/M metagenome (GOLD analysis project Ga0209345, IMG submission 187294) | Oil polluted marine microbial communities from Coal Oil Point, Santa Barbara, California, USA - Sample 7 (SPAdes) (version 2) | ecosystem: Environmental > Aquatic > Marine > Oil seeps ...
CCCGCGGCGGATGGGGGGCGGGTGATTGCTGAGGGGTTGATGGGGATTGAAATGGGGTGATTTTGGGTAGGTGCTTTGGGGGGTGGGGGTAAGTGGGCAATAGATGCGCCGCGGGGGAGGATATCCGGACCTTGGGGGTTGGTTGGATGATGAGTTCTTTGGAATGGCGGGAAATCAGGGGGATTCGGGGCTGTCTTGTGGTACACTCAGAATATGGAATCGGGTTCAGATCTGAAGATGGGGAGACGGTGCGTCGTGTGGCATCGGTGCGGGGTTGAGGCTTCGGCTGCGCTGATGAAGGCGCTGGGTTCTAGAGGGTTGAGGGTGGAGACGAGCGGGTCTGGGCATGAAGTGCTGGCGATGGGGTGCGCTGAGCAACAGAAGGGGCGGGGGTTGATTGTGGTTTTGGATGGCGGGGGTGATGGGCTGGATTCTCAGGATCGGGTGATTGAGGGGATGGAGCGGTTTTGTCCGTCTGGGTTGGTGTGGGTGTATGAAGAAGAGGCGAACCCGCCATTGCGTGGGTTCGTAGGGACTGGTGGGAGGTTGCGTGCTGTGGTTCGGGATGTGCCTGAGCGGAAGGGCAATGGAATAGTTGGTGGGTCTGGTGGGGGATCGGTTGGGGGGCCTGTATTAAGGTTGTCGGGGATGAATGGGGGCGTGAAGAATGGTTCGGGGCTGACGGCTTCGGATGTGTTGGATCGGGATGAGCTGGCTGCGCTGCTCAAACCGGATGAATAGAGAAAGCCAAAAAGGAATACTCAGGTTGATGCCGATTGATGAAGGACATGTTGAGCAGGGGAGCGGGCTTGGGCGCGGTGGGTCTGCGTCTGCATCGGGGTGGCGTGTGATACTGGTTGGGCGGACTGGGCTTGATCAGGTGTTGCGGCGGGTGGCCAATGTTGAGCTGATCCGGACGCGGGATTCGTTTGATGCGATCGGGGAGTTGAGTGATCCGATTGATGACGCTTCGCCTGCGCGGGCGGCGGTTTTGGTTTCGCCTGATGCGGAGCCGGGCGGGGATGAGCTTGGTAAGTTTGTTGATGCGCTCCGGATGGTGGATGCGTGTGTCAAGGTGATCCGGGTGGGCGATGCACATCCGATGTATGACGGGGCGGTTGGGGCGCAGGCGATGGCGGCAGAGGTGATGGCGGCGATCGAGGGGGCGGTTGCTATTCCACGGGTCGAGGTTGTTGTGCAGAAGACTGAGGTTGTTGTTCAAGAGGTTGCCGAACCTGTTGCTAGGCCTGTTGTTGAAAGGGTTATCGAAGAAGTTGTCGAAGAAGTTGCTGAGCAGGTGGCCCAAGAGCGGGTTGAATCTGTTGATGCCCGGCAGGCGGCGAGTGATGAGGCGAATGTGCGGGAAGTGATGAAACTGCACCAGCGGGTGATGGGGGATGCGGGGGGTGGAGTTGGTTCGGGGATGGATGTAGACCGGTCTGGGCGGGTTGATGTGGGTAGTGGTGTGGGGACTGACGAAGCGGTGATCCGGGCGATGGGTGAGGGAAGGCCTGTGGTTGAAGCGGCGATGGGGTTGATCGCGGCGAGGACGGGGCGGGATGATCTTTCGTTTACGAAGGATGCTGTGGATAATGGTGTTGGGGTCCACGCGGGGGGGCGGGTGTTTGGGGCTTTGCGGTGCGGGGATTTGGCTTGGGCGCGTGGGGTTGGGGCACGGGTGCTTCATGAACACGCGGCGTGGCTTGGGTCTTGGTTGCGGCTTGAAGATCAGCAGCGGGCGTTGCGGCTGGCGGCGTTTACTGATGAACTGACCGGGGCGTGGAACCGGCGGTACTTTTCGCGGTTCCTTGATGCTGCGATCGAGCAGGCGCGTGGGGCACGGCGGACGCTGACTTTGTTGTACTTTGATATTGACGACTTTAAAGGGTACAACGATCGGTACGGGCATGCGGCCGGGGATGAGATTCTTGTGGAGACGGTTCGGTTGTTGGAATCGGTGATCCGGCCTGGGGATAAGGTGTGCCGGATTGGTGGGGATGAGTTTGTGGTGGTTTTCTATGAGCCCAAGGGGCCGAGGGATCCGGGGTCTTCGCCGCCGGAGTCTATTTATGGTTTGGCAACACGGTTCCAGCGGCAGATCTGCGAGCATCGTTTCCCGAAGCTGGGTGATGAGGCGTGCGGGACGCTGACGGTGTCGGGTGGGCTTGCTTCGTATCCTTGGGATGGGAGTGATGGGGAGTCGCTTTTGGCGCTTGCTGACGAGCTTGCGATGAAGTCGAAGCGGCAGGGGAAGAATGTGATCACGCTTGGGCAGGGGGCCGAGGGTGTTTGTAGGGTTGATTACGATCAGGATTGAGACATGGTTTGCCGAAGACGGTCAAGCCGTGGCATCCGGCGTATTGTGTTTGTATGCCGATGATTGATGTTTTAGCGATTGATCTGGACGGGACGCTTCTTGGGAGCGGGAAGGGTGTATCGCGCGCGAACATCGAAGCGGTGGATCGGGCGAGGCAGGCGGGGGTTGCTGTTTTGATTTGTACGGGGCGGGGGCTTGTTGAGGCGCGGTCGGCGCTTGATGCGATTGATCAGCGGGAGCCTGTGATGGTGGCGGGGGGGTCGATTGTTTCTGATCCGGTTTCGGGGGAGACTTTGCATCGGGTTGAGATGCTCGACGAGCTTGTGCATCGGGCGGTGGAGTTGTTTCATGGGGTTGAATCGCCTGCGATGGTGTTGAAGGACCCGTCGGCGATTGGGTATGACTATCTGATTGTGGATTCGGAGGATGAGTATCCGATCCATGACATCTCGCGGTGGTGGTTTGATGATCATGGGATCGATATTCGGCTGGCGCGGTCGGTGCATGAGGATGAGCATCCGGAGCATACGGTGCGGGTGGGGATGTGCTGTGAGGTTTCGAAGACCAATGCGGTGACCGAGCGGGTTTTGAGGGAGATGGGGGATTCGGTGGAGCTTCATGACTTTCCTTGCGTCAAGCCTGAGGGGCATGGTTCTGAAAGAGGGGGCGAGGAAGTGCACATACTTGAGATCTTTGATAAGACGGCAACGAAGTGGAACGCGATCGATTGGTATTTAGAGAAGCACGGGATCGATCCGTCGCGGGTGGCGGCGATCGGGGATCAGGTCAACGACCTGACGATGATCCATGGGGCGGGGATCGGGATCGCGATGGGGAACGCGATTGATGCGGTGAAGGAGCGTTCGTGCTATGTGACGGCGGGGAATGATGAGGACGGGGTGGCGGTGGCGATCGGGTGTTTGCTGGATGGCGATCTGTCCGCTTTGAGTTCTGGAATGAAGGGTGGGTCGTGATGCAGAGTTTGACACGGATCAAAGAGTTGCTTGAGATGGCGGGGCATGGGCCGAAGAAGGCGCTTGGGCAGAATTTTTTGATTGATCAGAATCTGATCAACAAGTTGCTTGATGCTTCTGGGGTGCAGGAGGGGGATCTGGTTTTGGAGATTGGGCCTGGGACGGGGGCGTTGACTGTTGGGTTGCTCGAGAGAGGTTGCCGGGTTGTGGCGTGCGAGCTTGATACGGATCTGGCTCGGGTTTTGAGGGAGACTCTGGGGGAGGAGTTTGGGGATCGGCTAACGATTGTTGAGGGGGATTGTTTGGCGGGGAAGAAGGCGCTCAATGCGGAAGTGGTTGAGGCGCTCGGGGACGAAGTTTTTTGTATGGTGGCGAATTTGCCTTATCATGCGGCGACGCCTGTGATGATGACGCTGATGACGAGGCATGCACGGTGCAGCGGGATGTTTGTGACGATCCAGAAGGAAGTGGTGGAGCGGTTTTCTGCGGGGTCGGGGTCCAAGGCGTATGGATCGATTTCCGTTGTTGCGCAGTGTTTGGGGGAAGTGAAGATGATTACGAAACTCAAGCCTGGGTGTTTTTGGCCGAGCCCTGGGGTCGAAAGCGCGATGATGGGGTGGCGGCGGGATGTGGATCTTGTTGGTGGGAGTGATCCTCAATGGTGGGTGCGTATGAGCGAGATATCGCAGTTGTTGTTTCAGTCGAGGCGGAAGAAACTTGGGGGGGTTGTGAAGAAGATTGTGGGGGGTGAGATTGAGTGGCCTGAGGGGGTTTGCGGCGATGATCGGATTGATGGGTTATCTGTGGATTTGGTGCATGGGGTTTGCCGAGCGGTTGAGGATGCGAATGGGGGTAGGGAATAGGGAAGACGCTACTGCGCCCAAGACGGCGGGTAGTGGCACCCGGAGCTGAGAGTTGCTATGGTGTAGTGGTCGTTGAGTATGTTGGCGATGTTTGCGTTTCGGAGGATGTATGCTCGATCGTGATTCTCATGGGTTGGCATCGATGCTTGGTGGGGATGTCATAGACGAGTGCAGGGGGCGGCTGGGGGATATTTCTTGGTTTAAGACGACCTGGCAGCACTCTGGTGCGGGGACTGGGTTTGCGACTTGGACGACTAAAAAAGGTGTTGAGATCGAGTGTGTGGTCAAGCTGCCTGTGGGGTATCGCGAGTATCACTGGACGAAGCGTCTTGGTCTTGTGCATGAGGATGACTGGGAGCGTTCGGCGGCGTTGAGTTTGCCTACGCCGAGGGTGCTTGCGGCGGGGTATGAGCTTGGTGGGCATGACTTTGCGTGGATTGTGATGGAGCGGTTTAAGAATCCTCCGATCGCTGCGACGATTGATGCGTCTTCGATGTGGGAGATCTTTGAGGCTGCGGCGGAGTTTCAGGCGGCGGCGGTGCTTGAGGAGATTGTGGATCCCAAGAAGTGTCCTGATGATCCTGATTGGTCTTGCGAGCTCCAGAAGGCGATCAAGGGGGTTGAATCGCACGATATGGAACATGCGGGGCGTTGGACGGCGGCGATCGAGCGGGTGCTTGCGGATCTTGGGGTGTTTGCGGACAAGTGGATCAATCGGTCTATTGACACATGGTGCCATCATGATCTGCACGGTCGGAATGCGATGCGGCGGGTGTCGAATAATCCGGAGGTTCATGGGCGGTGTGCGTTGATTGATCTTGCGATGATCGCTCCTGGGCATTGGGTTGAGGATGCGTTGTATATTGAACGGCTGCATTGGGGGCACGAGGATTTGCTGTTTGGGATTGATCCTGTGGAGACGCTGGGGCGTTGCCGGGAGTCGCTTGGATTGCCTGTGGAGGCTGATTCTGAGGAGCTTGCGGATGTCCGGAGGGTGCTGATGTCGGCAACTTGCCCGAACTTTTTACGAACAGAGGGGGATCAATTGTATTTGAATGCGGCTTTAGAGCGTTTGGAGCGCCTATTGGGGGCTTTTTTGGGGTAAGATGGGGTCGTGGCTGTGATGGATCGCAGTGCGAGATGATTGAATGGCTCTGCCGCTGATTGCGGTGTTGATCTGAAAGAGGTATTGAAATGGATCTGCTTGAGAAGATGGAACAACTGCTTCAGGATTGCCGTGAGGACTACAACAAGGCCAAGGGCGGCAATAAGGCTGCTGGTACTCGTGTCCGCAAGGTGATGCAGGATGTGAAGAATGTTGCTCAGGATATTCGCAAAGAGATGCTCGGCACGCGTGAGGATTGATCGATTCGATCATGATGACGCGGAATGAGGGTTGATTCCCGCTTGCCTGAGGGTTTGCGGGTGAAGGAATAGCAGTTGAGTACCACGCAACGCGAAGATAAGCTGGATGAAGGTGTCTCTACACTTATTGATCTGAGTGCGATCGATCTGAGCGCGACGCTTGCGACGCGCGAAGAGATGTTTAAGATGATTCACCATCGTCATGAGATGGCGTTGTTGGATCGGATCGTCTGGGCCAATGACACGATGGAACAGGGCGTTGGTTCGCTTACGGTCCGGGGCGATGAGTTCTGGGTTCGGGGTCACTTCCCGAGTAAGCCGATGTTTCCGGGAGTGTTGATGATCGAGGCGGGGGCTCAGCTTGCGTGCTATCTGTACAACCGGTATTACAACGAGCTGCATCTTGCGGCGTTCCTGCGGATTGAGAACGCGGTGTTCCGCCGTTCGGTGACCGTTGGTGAGGAGTTGCTGGTGTGCTGCAAAGGCATCAAGGTGACGCCTCGTCGGTTTGTGACGCAGATCGAGGGTGTGGTTGATGGGCAGATTGCCTTTGAGGCCACGATTACCGGGATGCGGATTTCGGATAAATAGACACTGAGCGAATGAACAACTTTGGACCCGGAGATGCTTGGTATCTCCGGTTTTTTTTGCATAGAACACACCATGAATGAAACCACCAATGAAACATCGATGTATCCGCTTGTGCTTGAACCAATCCTTAAAGAAAAGGTGTGGGGCGGGCGTCGGCTTGCTGGGTTCGGGAAGGTGCTTGGTGAGGGGGCGATGGTTGGGGAGTCTTGGGAGTTTGCGGATCTTTCGTCGACGAGTGCGAGCGGGGGCGGGGGTGAAGCGGCGATTAGCGTTGTTGCAAACGGTTCGATGAAGGGGAAGACAGTTCGGGATGCGATCTGTGCTTGGGGTGATGGGATGATGGGGGGCGTTGCCTTGAGCGATGAGGGTGGGTTCCCGTTGCTGGTGAAGTATCTCGATGCAAGGGAGCATTTGAGTGTGCAGGTGCATCCTTCGGTGGCGTATGCGGCTCAGCACTCTTCAGCCCATTTGAAGACGGAGAGCTGGTATGTGCTTGAGGCCGAGGAGGGGGCGGTGATTTATAAGGGGATGAAGGACGGGGTGACTCGGGCGGATCTGCAGGCGGCGATTGAGGATGGGACGGTGCCTGAGGTGATGCGGTCGATGCCTGCGGTTGTTGGGGAGTGTCATACTTTGGAATCCGGGACGGTCCATGCGCTTGGGGCGGGGGTTTTGGTTGCGGAGGTGCAGACGCCGAGTGATACGACTTACCGGGTGTATGACTGGGCGAGTGAGTATGGTCGGAAGGGGCGGGAGTTGCATATTGAGCAAGCGGTCGAGTGTGCGTTGTTTGAAGAGGCGCCTGTGGGGGTGATGGCTGATTTGTCGATTAGTAGTGCGAAGATGGGGGCGGGGGGGCCGCCGAAGATGGGGAGTGTTCGGACTCGGGTTTCGGGGACTGATTTTTATACGATGGATGTTTTGAGTGCGAGTTGTAGCGAGGTGGCGATTGTTGAAGAGGGAACGGGGCCTGTTGTTTTGATGGTGCCGGCGACGATGGGGGCTTCGGTGGCGAGCCGGAGCGGGGGGTTTGACGAGGTGATGGTGGAGGCGGGGCAGAGTGTGCTTATTGCTGCGGGGATTGTTGGGGATTGTGTGCTGCGGGCGGGGCCTGGGACTGTTGCGGTGGTGGCGGGGGTTGTGTGATGGCTATATGTGTACCATGCAACATTGAGCGAAGACTTTCGTATTGCTTGTATGATGATTGTGGGATGCCATGCTGAATGATGTACTCCGCCAACTCAAGTACGATTTTCTCGTGCCGATTGATGAGCATTATGTAGGCGCGCGATGTGTTACGCTCAGTGATCTTGAGCACTATGTGTACAACCAGGTGTCAGAGTTCCGGATGAATGCTGAGCACCGGGACGAGTTTAGAGTGTCGGTTCTTGAGAGAATCAATCGGGTTGCTGAACGCGATCTATCTGAGCCCCTCACGATTGATGACATGGATACGGATCTTGCTCAGCTTGCTTTGAAGAGAATGACAGATAGCTGGGATCAAACGATGGTCCAAATTGGTGGAGCGATCAATCGATGGGGGTATGAAGTTGAAACGCCGAAGTGGGCTTCAGTTCTATACGGCGGGGTACTGCTTATTTTATTGGGAGTAGTCATTTTTCTTTGGGTACAGTTTGGGCTTTGGATTGGAATATTGAGTTTGATTGGTGCTCTGGTTGTCTCGTCAATCGCGAGTCATGAGATTCCATATCGAGCTGTTAAGAACAAAGAAACTCTTCGCTCCGCAATAGACAGCTATATCGATGAGGTGGAGCAGCGAGTTATGGGTGTTTCCTTGTTGGATATCCAACTTCGAGTGCGCACGCTCCATGCGTCATTCTGGAAGCTTGATTCAAACGAAGTTGGTGGGGATAGGCCATTGATTCCGAAAACTCAAGACTAGAAAAAACCGCTCCCTAACGGGCGCGGCTATTTGAATGCGAAGAGATGATTCGTTCAGATTACTTCGCGAAGGCGTTGGCGACTTTGGCGAGGGCGTCGCAGATGCCGTTGGCTTGGTCGTCGGTGAGGTTCTGGTGGATGGGGATGCAGAAGACGCAGGTGGCGAGTTTCTCGGCGATCTTGGGGGTGTCGCTGTTCTTGGCGATGTCGGCGAACACGGGTTGTTCGGTCAGAGGCTTCGGATAGTGAACAGCGGTTGGGACGCCTTCTTTGTTGAGGGCGGCGCAGAACTCGTCGCGGGTGCAGGTGAGGGCGTCGAGGTCTACGCGGCAGGTGTAGAGGTGCCAGGCTGGGTTGGAGTTTGCCGTTGGGACCGGGCGGAGGACGCCGGTGATGTTGTCGATGCGGTCAGCGTAGATATTTGCGACTTCGCGGCGGCGGTTTGTTTCAGCGCCGAGGGTTTCGAGTTTGGAGAGGCCGATGGCTCCGGTGATGTCGTTCATACGGTAGTTGAAGCCGATGGATTCGTGGAGGTATTTGCCGGTTTCGCCGTGTGAGCGGAGGAAGCCCATTTCGGTGGCGAGTTGCTGGTCGTTGACGGTGACCATGCCGCCTTCGCCGGTGCCGAGGTTTTTGGTGGCGTAGAAGGAGTAGGTGCAGGCGTCGCCGTAGGCGCCGATGCCTTTGTTGTTGTATTCGGCGAGGTGTGCTTGGGCGGAGTCGTAGATGACCTTCAAGTTATGCTTCTTGGCCAAGGCTTCGATGGCGTCAATGTCTACGGGGATGCCGTAGAGGTGGGTGATGGCGATGGCTTTGGTGTTTGGTGTGATGAGGCGTTCGATGTCGGCGGGGTCGGCTTGGTAGGAGTCTTCTAATACATCACAGAAGACGACCTTGGCTTGTGCCGCGACGAGCATGGAGACGGTGGCGATGAAGGTCCACGCGGGGGTGATCACTTCGTCACCTGGTTCGAGGAGTGAGCCATAGGCGAGCTGGAGGGCGCAGGTGCCGTTGGCGCAGGTGAGGCCGAACTTGGCGTCGGACTTGGCTGCGAACTGTTCTTCGAGTGCGGCACACTTGGAGGCGGCTCTGAGCATTCCTGATTCGAGGACTTCTGTTGCGGCTGCGATGTCTTTTTTGGTGAGTCCGACGGCCATGAAGGGGACATTTTGTTCGAAGGTTGGGGTGCCGCCGTTGATGGCGAGATCTGATGCTGTTGCGGTGGTCATTTGGTGTTCTCCGGTGGTCGTTTTTGACCGGTTGTTGGAGGGATGTTGTGGCTTGCTCGGGAAGTTTATGCCGGAGGTTTTGGTTTTGCCGATAATTTTGTTTGTAGGATTTGGCGGTTGGAAGGGGCTTTTTGTGGGTGTGAGGGGGTATTTTGTTCGTTCGATAAATAATAGTGGGCAATGGGCTGGCATCTTCTCGGTCCTGATGTACTTTGTGTGTACAAGGGACATCAAACCTTACTGACAAGCAACGGGATGGGCTTAACAGCCTGTAAAGTTGATTTCTCTCTTTCTCTCTCTCTTGCCGTAAAAAGCAAAAACGCAGGCCCCGCGACGGTGGGGCCTGTGTTTTTTTTGGTGTGCGGGGCAAGTTGATGAGAAATTCTGAAACAATAAGGACTTCTAGGGGTTGAATTCGGCAAATCTTGTTATAGTAAGGATATAGAGCGAGGTTGGCGACGGGCCAGCTTTGTGACTGAGGGAGTAGATCTTCGGATATACACATATATGGGCGATTGTCGATTGTGTTGGCATGTTGCTCTTGGAGATCAGGAGGCTCTTTCAGAGTTTTGAGATATAGAAAGAGAGAAAACAAATGAAAAAATTGCAACAATCGTAGGGCTCGCACTGGCCGCATCGGCAATGACCGCATCTGCAGATGATCTTCTTTTGGTCGACCTTTCGGTCACCGATCAGATCACCATCACCGCAACGGGCGGGCTTTCAGCCGCTGACGCAACGGCGAGCAACTTTACCGGGTTCCTCTTGGCAAACTTCTACAACGACGCATCGTTTGGCTCTGCTGTCGGATCAGGCGTTGGCGATCTGACTACTACAGCCAATGCATCTGATGGCTCTCCAAGCCTCTTCAGCAGTGGCACCAGCTTTGGCATCAATGTCTGGTCATTCTCTACAGATACAAATGTCTCTGTAGCGGTGAGTTCCATCGCATTTACTGGTTCGGCAACATATGCAATGTCCTCTGCCAACTATGCTGGAATGCTCGCTGGCAACACCAGCGGCGACATCTACTTCGGTGCTGACACCGATGACGACATCGCTGGCGGTGCGGTATTCATCGGGACATGGAATGTTGTTCCTGCCCCAAGTTCACTCGCCCTCCTCGGGCTCGGCGGCATCGTCGCTGGTCGTCGTCGTAGCTAATTTCGGCTTCGATTGAAATCAAACACGAAGCGGCCGAGAGAAATCTCGGCCGCTTTTTCGTTGATAATGAGAGAAATAGCCCCTTTGTATGATTGTGGTTCTGGTCTTGTTATGGGGCTTTGAAGCAGAGATATATGTTTGTAATTACTGAATGATGCATTGTAGGTTCAGACGGATTGTGCTAGAATAGGATCAGAGTGGAAGCCTGCGATGTGCGGGCTTGAGATAAGAGAGCAGGGCTTCACATATACTTTGCCCAATGCAGTTGAATGTATTGGCGTGTTGTATGAAGATCACGATCCGCTCTCAGAGTCTAATAGAGAAAAGAGAGAACACACATGAACAAAATAGCAGTTATCGCAATCGCAGGTCTGGCAACGGTCGCTTCGGCGGATGTCCTCCTTGAACTCGACCTTTCGGTCGTCAATCAGGTCACCATCACCGCGACCGATGGGCTCTCCGCAGCGACTATCTCGGGCGGTGATAACACTGGTGTCTACTTTGCGGACTTTTTCAACGGGGGGAACGGCGGCTCCGTCATCGAGACATTCGTAACCGGCGATCTGACCAATGCAGAAAATCCATCAAACGGCAGCCCGAATCTCTACCGCACTTCTAACCAAAGTAGCCCGTCATATACCGGCCTCAATATGTATGCTTGGTCCACCGACGATACCGTCGACTTCACCGCTGGCTCGCTCGCATTTGTTGGATCGGCAACCTTCGGCCTCGATTCCGAAGATTACGCAGACATGCTCGCTGGCAACACCAGCGGCGACCTCTACTTCCCACTTGATGACCTCGACGACATCTCAGAGTCCGCACTCATCGGCCAATGGAATGTTGTTCCTGCCCCAGGCTCAATGGCACTCCTTGGCCTTGGCGGGATCGTCGCTGGTCGTCGTCGTCGGTAAAATTGACTTTGATTGAAGTTAAAATATGTAAGCGGCCGGGAGTGATCCTGGCCGCTTTTTTAGTTTAACTGGATAAATCGATCAAATTGTCAATTAATCATGAAATAGGGGCTTGATTGCATCTGATTGTTCATGCTACAGTTATAACAAGAGAAGAAGCTGGCGTATTGCCGGTTTGTATGAGAGAGTGAATCTTCAAATATTGATAAAGTATGGGTGCAGGCCGATTGTTTTGGTGTGCTACTTGCGAAGATCACGACGCTCTCTCGATTTGTTATCTAGAAAGAGAGAAATGAAAATGAAGAAAACAGCAATTATCGCAATCGCAGGGCTCGCAACCGTCGCTTCGGCCGATGTCCTGATCGATGTTGACCTTTCGGTGGTCGACCAGCTCACCATCACCGCAACCGGTGGCCTTTCGGCTGTATCCGCTTCGGGCAGCAACTTCACCGGCTTCCTCTTTGACGGCCTTTCCGGCGGCACAAGCGGTACCAGTGGTACTACTGTTGTCAGTGCCGATTTCTCCACAGCTGCAAACGCATCTGATGGGTCACCATCACTCTTCGTTGCAGGCGGCGGAACTGATACCGGTCTCAATGTCTGGAGTTTTTCAACTGATTCCACAGTGAGCGTGACCGCTGGTTCAGCAGCATTTGCTGGCTCGGCAACTTGGGACATCAGTGCAACTTTGTACGCAAGCCTTCTGGCTGGCGCTACCAGCGGTGACATTTACTTCCCAGCTGATGACTCCGGCGACATCGCTGGTGCAGATCTGCTCGGAACATACCGTGTTGTTCCAGCACCAAGTGCATTGGCACTCCTCGGCCTCGGCGGCATCGTCGCTGGTCGTCGTCGTCGCTAATAGCTGGCTTCGATTGAAATGAAAATGTTAAAGCGGCCGGGAGTGATCCCGGTCGCTTTTTTGTTCGTTGTGATTTTGAGGAGATCACAGGCGGGACGCCTGTGCCACGGGTTCTTGCGCACTGGGTAGTTAGTCTTTGAGGAGGCGCTCGAGGTAGTGGATGTCTACGCCGCCTCTTTTGAAGTCTGAGTTTTGCATGAGCTGTGCGTGGAGGGGGATTGTTGTTTTGATTGGGCCGATTTCGTATTCGTTGAGGGCGCGGAGGGCTCTGGTGATTGCGGCTTCTCTTGTTTCGGCGTGGACGATGAGTTTTCCGATCATGGAGTCGTAGTTTGGGGGGACGCGGTAGCCGGCGCTGGCGTGTGTGTCGATGCGGATGCCTAGGCCTCCGGGGGCTCGGTAGGTTTCGATGAGGCCTGCGCTTGGGCGGAAGTCCTTGGTGTGGTCCTCGGCGTTGATGCGGCACTCGATGGCGTGGCCCTTGACTTGGATGTCCTTCTGCTTATACGGGATTTTTTCACCGGCGGCGACCTGGATGGACATTTTGACGATGTCTACGCCTGTGATTGCTTCGGTGATTGGGTGTTCGACCTGGACTCTTGTATTGACCTCGAGCATGTAGAAGTTTTGCTCGCCGTCCATAAGGAACTCGACGGTGGCGGCACCCGAGTAGTCTGCGGACTTGATGAGCTTGGCGGCGGCGTCGCAGACCTTCTCGATTTTTTTGCGTTCGATGAGCGGCCCGGGTGCTTCTTCGATGATCTTTTGGTGCCGGCGTTGCATTGAGCAATCGCGTTCCCAGAGGTGGATGGCGTTTCCGTGCTTGTCGCCGATGCACTGGACTTCTACATGGCGTGCGTGCTCGAGGAATTTTTCGACGAAGACGCCGCCGTTGCCGAATGCTGCGAGTGCTTCTTGGGAGGCTTTGGCGACATTGGTACGGAGTGTTGCCTCGTTGCGGCAGATGCGCATGCCTCGTCCGCCGCCACCCGCGGAGGCCTTGATGATGACGGGGTAGCCGATTTCTGCGGCGACTTCGACGGCTTCTTCGAGTTCTTCGATTTCGCCTTCGGTGCCTGGGAAGACGGGGACCTTGGCGGCTCTGGCGTAGCGTTTGGCTTCGATTTTGTCACCGAGCTTGGACATGGCTTCTGGGGAGGGGCCGATGAACTCGATTTTGCATTCACGGCAGATTTCTGAGAAGTCGGCGCGTTCTGCGAGGAACCCGTATCCGGGGTGGATGGCGTCTACATCTGCGATTTCGGCGGCGGAGATGATGCGTGCGATGTTGAGGTAGGAATCTTTGGAGGGGCCCGGACCGATGCAGATTTTTTCGTCTGCATGCTGTAGGTAGGGAGCGTCTTTGTCTGCTGTGGAGTAGACGCAGACGGTTTCGATTTCGAGTTCTTGGCAGGCCCGCATGATGCGGAGGGCGATTTCGCCTCGGTTTGCTATAAGCACGCGTTGGAACATGTGGGGTCTCTCGGGTCGCTGTCAGAAGTACAAACACGCCACCTATGAAAGGTGTTTCACTTTGGGGGGTGGGGGGGTTAGTTTGGTTTGATCATGTAGAGGGGTTGGCCGAACTCGACGGCATCGCCGTCTTTGACGCACATTTTGGCGATGGTGCCTGATTGTTCGGCTTTGATTTCGTTGAAGACTTTCATGGCTTCGACGAGGCAGACTACGGAGTCTGGACCGACTTGGTCTCCGACATTTGCGAAGATTGGGGAGTCGGGGTTTGGCTTTGAGTAGAAGGTGCCGACCATTGGGGATTCGATGGCGATGAGACCTGAGTCTGCGTCTGTCGGGGCGGCGTCTGCGGCTGGTGCTGCTGCGGTCGCTGGAGCGGCGGCGGCTGGAGCTGCTCCTGCAGGTGCGTGGTAGATGACTGGTTCTTGGTCGCCGCCTCGTTTGATGGTGACGGTTTCGGATTGGTCTCTGAGGTCGAGTTCTGAGAGTTCGTTTTCGACCATGAGTTTGACGAGTTCTTTGAGTTTGCGGATGTCGATCATGTTCTTTTATCCGTGCCGCGTCGATCTGGGATCGTGCGGGAAGTGATGCCTCGGGTGGGGAACCCATCGAGTCCCGTGGCTTGGTGAGGATTGTACCCGATCGAAAGAGTTGGTGCGAAATTTCGTGATCTTGTTGTGAATTTACTCGATCGTGCGGGGGTGGTCTGTCTTGGCGTATCTTATTATATGGCGATGAAGAATCAGAATGATCAGATTGGTTGGGGGGGATGGGGAGTGATTGGGGGTGTTGTTGTGGTGTTGGTCGGTGTGTATGGAGTGGTGGTTCTTGGGGCGGTTTCGGCTGTGGATTTTGATTCGATCGGTGAGGGGGTTGGGCTGATTGGTGAACATGGGGTTGGGCTGTTTGGGCGGACGGTGTTGATCGCGGGGGGGATTGGGATTCTTGCGGTGGTGCTGGGGGTGCCGATGGGGCGGGCGCTTATGGGGAGGGGGCGTGTGTGGTTGTGGGGGGTTGCGCTTGTGCCGATGTGGATGCCGAGCTATGCGATTTACGGGGCGATGAACTTAGCGCGGGCACCGGACACGATTGTGGGGCGGTGGTTGGTTGAGTTTGCGACGAGTGATGAGAGTCATCGGTGGGTTGCGGTGTGGGCGGGGTATCTGATTGGGGTGGTTGGGATGGCGGTGTGGGGGTCGGTGATCGGGTCGGTGGTGATTGCTGGATCGGGTGGTGGCCGATCTATTTATAAAGACATGATGGAGCTTGAGCCTGCGGGGTTGTGGATGCGGATACGGGTGTGGGTGGGGTTGCATCGGGGAGCGTTGTTGCGGGCTTGGGGGGTGGTTTCTTTGGTGATGCTTGGGAGCGGGGTGCCTTTACATTTGGCGCAGCTGGAAACTTGGTCGATCGGGGTTTGGCGCGCGTTGTCGGAGCGGGGGGTTGATGAGTGGGGGGTTGTGTGGGTGATGGGTTCGCCGATGGTGTTGATTGGGTTGGTAGGGGCTTGGTTTGTGACTCGGATGGTTTTGCGTGATGCAACGAGCCGGGGGATGGTGGGGATGGGTGTGGAGCAGGAGAGCGAGCGGTTGGTTGGGTTGATTGGTGCTGGGGTGGTGTGGGCATTGGCGGTCATCGTGCCGATGGTGGTTCTTGCGGTTTCGATTGATGACTGGCGGGTGATGGGGTTGTTCTGGACTGAACGATCGGATGCGATCGGGCATTCGGTTTTGATTGGGTGTGTTGTTGGATTGATCGGGGCGGGGTTTGCGATGGGGGTTGCGTTTGTGCTTGGGCATTCTGAGCGGTGGGTTCGGGGGGTTGGGGTTGCCTGTGTGTTTGCGTCTGTTGCGGGGACGCTGGTGCCTGGGGTTTTGGTTGGGGCTTCGGTGGTGCAGGTTGGGGTGTCAGTGGATTGGATTCATGGGGGCTTGGGTGAGGTGGTCGGATTGCTTGCGCGGGTGCTGGTGGTGGGAGGGATCGTTGGGGCGGTTGTTGCTGGGCGGGAATCCGGGGAGTTGTTGTCGCAGCGGTGGTCGCTTGGGGGAGGCTTGGTTGATTGGTGGGGAGTGCATGGGCGGACAGGAGTTGTGGCGTGTTTGGGGGCTGGGGTGCTGTGTGGGCTTCTGGCGGTGCATGAGATTGAGGCGAGTGTGATGATTACTCGGGCGGGGGTATCTACTTTGTCGCAAGGATTGCTGGCGGATCTGCACTATGCCCGGCTCGAACGGTTGTCTGCGGCACTGCTGAACCTGATGGGGGTGGCGATTGTGGTTGCGATTGGTGGGGGGATGTTGCTTGGATGGGGCAACCGAAGGAACATTGAGCGATAGAACCCACTATGATGGTTGCTGCATGATGGTAATTCGATTGTTACATCTTGGATTGGGGGGCGCGGCGGTGGTTCTGGCCGGGCTTGGGGCTGGGTGCGGGGAGCAGGCTTCGACGGATGCCTCGGGGCGGCTGGTTGATGCGGTGGTGATTGGGGAGACTGGGACGCATCCGGGGCAGTTCATGTACCCGCGGGCGATGGATGTGTATGTCGATGAGCAGGGGCGGACGATCGCGGTGATTATTGATAAGACGGCTCGGATGCAGGCGATTGATTTGGCTGATGGGTCGATGGTGGGGTCGGTGCTGATGCCTCGGTTTAGTAACGGGATGCCTACGGGGGTGACGGTGGGGGCGAGCTTGTTTGATGCGGGTGAGATGGCGGTGTATGTGCCTGATACGCATGAGCACCGGGTGCTGGTGTATTCGTTGCCGCTGATAGAGGGTGTTGATGAGCCGGTGTTTTCGTACGGGGTGTTTGGGAAAGAGCATGGGGAATTTGTGTATCCGACCGATGTGCTTGTGATGACCGATAGCGCGGGGGGAGTTCATGAGCTTCTGATTTCGGAGTACGGCGGGAACGACCGGATCACGCGGCATGTCGTTGTGCGAGATGGGGATGAGGTCAGTTTGCAATGGGCGGGGCAGATCGGGATTCCTTCGGAGACTGTTGATGGATCTGATGGGGAGGTTGCATTGTCGCGGCCTCAGTCGATCGGGATCTGGAACAACGCTGGGGCTACCGAGTTGATCGTGCTGGACTCGTCGCACCATCGCGTGGGGCGTTTGACGATGGACGGTGAGTTGATCGCGTGGTACAGCAAAGATCACGATGCGGATTTCGCGGCGATGAAGTTTCCGTATGGGGTGACGGTCTTGGATGATGGGTCGGCGTTGATCAGCGAGTTCGGGGGCAATGTGGTGCGGCGGATGGATCTTGCTTCTGGGATGACGATGGAGATGATCGGGGTTGGGGGGCGCGGGGACGGGGAACTGGCGACCCCTTGGGCGAGTTCGGTTATTGATGGGAGACTGGTAATTCTGGATTCTGGAAACAATCGGATACAAATAGTTGGGTTTGATGAGTCGGTGCGGATGGCGGGGTGGAGCGAATGATGCTGGCTTCTGTCCAAATAGCTTCGCTGCAGGTCGGGCCGATTGAGTTTGGACAGCCGATGATGCTGGTTGTGCTGGCGTTGACGGTGCCTTTGACAATCTTTATTGCGCGGAAGAGTCTGGCGGGGCTTGGGAAGTCTTCGAAGGTTGCGGCGCTTGTGATCCGGATTGTGGCGTTGTTGCTTGTTGTGTCTGCGCTGGCGCGGCCTTCGTATCGGGATGAGGCGACGGATGTTGCGGTGACGGTGATCAATGATGTGTCGCGGTCGATTCCTTCGAGTGTGCAGCCGAGGGTGGATTCGTTTGTGGATCTGGCTCAGGAGGGGTCGCGTGAGCCTGATGATCGGTTGGGGATTATCACGGCGGCGCGTGATCCGATTGTGCAGTCTTCGCCATCGAAGTTCGTTCGTGGTGTGGAGCGGCAGTTTATTGGGGATACGGAGGCGACGAATCTTGCGTCGGCGGTGAATCAGGCGATCGCCAATCGCCCGAGCGACGCGGCGTTCCGGATGCTGCTGGTGACGGATGCCAATGAGACCGAGGGCTCCTTGTATCAGGCGGCTCAGCAGGCCAAAGCGGCGGGGATCCCGATTGATGTGCTGCCTGTGGAGTTTGAGTACGCTGAAGAGATCATGATGGAGTCGGTGCAGGCACCGGCCAATACGCGGGTTGGGGAAACGATTGGGATCCGGGTGGTGATCACGAGCACAACTCCTGCGGTTGGGCGGTTGATGCTTTCGCGTGGGGGTACGCCGATTGATTTGGATCCGGCTCCCGATGAGCTTGGGTACTACACGGAGCTGAAGGTTGGTCGGAATGTGATCCGGGTTCCTGTGGCGGTGAATCAGCCCGGGCCTCAGCTGTATGACGCGGTGTTTGAGCCGATTGCATCGCTCGATGATGATGGGACGACGGGGACGACGATTGGGGATTCGCTCCGCGAGAACAACAATGGTTCTGTGATTACCTTCGTTGGCAGCGAGGGGCTGGTGCTTGTGGTCTCCAATGAGGATCGCGAGGCGGTGCGGATTGAGAACGCGTTGCATGCGGCCGAGCTTGAGACCAAGCGGATTACGCCCGCGGAGTTTCCGGGGACGCTCCCGGAGCTTGCTTCGTATGAGGCGGTGGTGCTGCTGAATCAGTCGGCGTATTCGTTTGCTGAGACTCAGCAGGAGATGATGCGTCAGTATGTGCACGATACCGGCGGGGGGATCGTGATGATCGGTGGTCCCGAGTCGTTCGGGGCGGGGGGATGGATCGGATCGCCGTTGGCCGATGCGTTGCCTATCAGATTAGACCCGCCTCAGAAGCGGCAGATGCCTCGGGGGGCGCTGGCGATCATTGTGCACTCGGTGGAGATCCCCAAGGGTGTGTTCTACGGGAAGCAGATCTGTAACGCGGCGGTCGATGCTTTGTCGCGTTTGGACTTGGTTGGGATTGTTGAGTATCAGGGGATTGGGGGGACGGACTGGGTGTACCCGATCTCGCCGGTCGGAGACCGGACGGCGGTTCGACGGTCGATTAATAATCTGCAGTTCGGGGATATGCCGAGCTTCGATCCATCATTGCAGCTTGCACTTGCGGGGTTACAGAACGCGGCGGCGGGGCAGAAGCACTGTATTGTGATTTCGGATGGTGACCCTTCGATGTCGCGGAGTTTGTTGCGGCAGTTCAAACAGTCTGGGATTACGATCTCAACGGTTGGGGTCAACCCGCACTCGGCGGGGGATACGAATACCTTGCGGACGATGGCGCGGATGACGGGGGGGACTTACTACTTTGTGAATAATAATGCGCTGGCGACGCTGCCTCAGATCTTTATTAAGGAAGCACAGACGATCCGGCGGGCGTTGATCTGGGAGGGGGAGGCGTTTAGTCCTGCTCGGACAGGCGTTCCCACCGAGACGATGCGTGGGATCAGCGGGGTGCCTGCAATTTCTGGGTACGTTGTTGCTGCTGAGCGAGAGGGATTGTCGCTTGTGACCTTGCGAGGGAAGGAAGAGGATCCGATCGCGGCGCAGTGGCAGTATGGCTTAGGTAAGGTGATGACCTTTACGAGTGATGTGTCAACGCGGTGGGCGCCCGATTGGGTTGGGTGGAGCGGGTTTAATCAGTTCTGGGAGCAGCATGTGCGGTGGACGATGCGGCCGGGGGGGGACTCGACGCTCCGTGTGACGACGGAGAATGTCGGCGAGCGGACGCGGGTGGTTGTCGAGGCCTTTGATCCGACCGGGGAGCGGATGGACTTTGCGAACTTTAAGGCGCGGGCCTCTACGCCTGATGGGGTTGGGGAGCTCGTTGAGCTTCGGCAGGTCGGGCCTGGTCGGTACGAGGGGGACTTTGATTCTTCGAAGCCTGGGTCGTATGTAGTGAACATGCAATACCGGGCGCCGGGCACCGAGGGTGAGGTGTTTGAGGGCGCGGCACAGGCGGCGGTGATCCGGCCGTTTGCTGATGAGTACAAGTCGCTGAAAACGAATCTGCCTCTCTTGAGACAGGTCGCTTCGATTACTGGTGGTCGGGTGCTGAGTGCGGATCCCGCGGTGTCTGACTTATGGACACGCGAGGGTTTGACGATGCCAGTTGCGCTGACGCCGATCTGGATGCTGATGGCGATTGTGGGGATTGGGATTTTCTTGTTGGATGTCGCGGTGCGACGGGTGCGGATTGATCCGCGCGCGATCCTGGCGTTTGTCCAGCGCGGGGCGCACAAAGAGACGGACCGCTCGATGGACGCGACGGCGGCGATGCGGGCGGCACGGGTTCGGACGGATTCGCGTACGGGGGATGATCGGAAGTCGAAATCTGCGAGGAAGTTTGAAGCGGACGAGTCGATCGCCGTTTCCAGCGAGCCTGTGGCGTTGTCGGGGCAAGAAGAAAGCGGTTCTGGAACTGGGGGGCCTTCGATTGGTAAGCCAAAGAGGGCGGAATCGGCTGAGGATGAGACGATGGATGCGCTTAGTGCGCTGCGGGCTGCCAAGAAGCGGGCGCGGGATGAGTATGACGGTAAAGAATAGTTGATACGATAAAGACACCACGGCCGAGGGTTCGGCGAGGAGTTTGGATATGAGCATGAATGAGAATCTTGAGACACCTGCTGAAGTGAAAGCACAGTGCGATGCGTTCCGCGCCACCTTTGGTCAGTTGCGCAATGAAATCGGCAAGGTGATGGTGGGCCAGCAGGCGGTGGTCGATGCGGTCTTGGTCGCGTTGTTTGCGGGTGGCAATGTGCTGCTCGAAGGCGTGCCTGGGCTTGGGAAGACTTTGCTTGTGCGGACGCTGGCGACGACGCTGCATCTGCCGTTCTCTCGGATTCAGTTCACGCCCGACCTGATGCCTGCCGATGTGATCGGGACGAACATTGTTTCCGAAGATCCGGAGACCGGGCGGCGGTCGTTCGAGTTCCAGCAAGGACCGATCTTTGCACAGATTGTTCTTGCCGATGAAATCAATCGTGCGACTCCCAAGACGCAGTCGGCGCTCTTGGAGGCGATGCAGGAGCATTCGGTGACGGTTGCGGGTGAGACATACAACTTGGCCGAGCCGTTTTTGGTGCTTGCGACGCAGAACCCGATCGAGCAAGAAGGTACCTATCCGCTGCCCGAAGCACAGATGGACCGGTTCTTACTCAAGATCGATGTCGGGTACGCGGGGCTCGAAGACCTCATGGAGATTATTGATCGGACGACCGGTGCAGAAAACCCGGTCGCCAACAAGGTCATTGATGGGGCGACGATTCTGGAGCATCAGAACCTTGTTCGCCAGGTTGTGGTTGCGCCGCATGTCAAGCAGTACGCGGCTCGGCTTGTGCTTGCGACGCATCCGGAGTCTGATACCGCTGCGGGCGGACCCAACGGCCCAACCAACCGCTATGTCCGCTGCGGGGTTTCGCCTCGTGGTGCGCAGGCGTTGATCCTTGCGGGCAAGGTCCGGGCGCTTGTCGATGGACGGTTCCATGTGAGCTATCAGGATATTCAGGATGTGGCGATGCCTTGTTTGCGGCATCGTGTGCTGATGAACTTTGAAGCAGAAGCGGATCGTGTGCGGGCGGATGATCTGGTGCGGGAGGTGTTGAAGCTGACGCCTACGCAGCCTACAGCGATGATCGGGGCGAAGTGATGAAACGGGTTGCTAGGGTCTCCGTTGCAGCGTTGATGGCGGTTGTGCTTGTTGGTTTGACCGGGTGTTATCGTGAAGTGATTAGTGCCGAGGGGATCACGGCTGATGCACATCATCCGCGAAAGGCCAAGTCGAGTGAGACCAATATAGATAAGGCGATTGATGATCTTTTTAAAGAGAAAGACAACTGATGCTGAGATCTGAGAATCCAACACGGCCTGCGACGATTGATGAGTTGTTGTCTTCTGAACTTATTGGGAAGATTTCGCATCTGGATGTTTCGTCGCGGAAGATCTTTGCGGGCAAACTCAAGGGCGAACGCCGATCCAAAAAACGAGGCGAGTCCGTCGAGTTCGCAGACCACCGCCCCTACACCACAGGCGACGACCTCCGCCACATCGACTGGAATATATACGCCCGGCTCGACCGGTTCTTCATGAAGCTGTTCATGGAGGAGGAGGATCTCTCGCTGCATATTGTGATCGATGCGAGCGCGAGTAGTGATTGCGGGGAGCCGAACAAGTTTTTGTATATGCAGCAGGTGGCGATGTCGCTCGGGTATATCGGGTTGTTGAACCTGAACCGCGTCGCGGTGACGGCGGTGGGGCTGCGCGATGAACTGGTGATCCCGGGCGGGGAGCAATCGATCGCGGGGACGGTGCGGGATCTGCGTGGGCGCCGGCGGACGCATGATCTGGCGCGGTTTTTGTGTTCGATGACCCCCGAGGGCGGGAGCGACTTTAGTCAGGCGTGCAAACGGATCGCAATGTCGCGGCGGGGCAAAGGCGTGATGATCGTGCTGAGCGACTTCTTTATGAAGGAGGGGTACGAGACGGGGCTTCGGATGCTTGTTGGGCGGGGGTACGATGTGTTCGCGATCCAGGTGCTGTCGCCTCAGGAAGTCGAGCCTGATATTTCGGGGGATCTGCAGCTGCGGGATATCGAAGACGGCGACATGGCGGAGGTGACGATCTCGGCGCCGCTGCTCAAGAAATACAAAGAGAACTTGTCGGCGTACTGTCAGGAGCTGCGGGACTTTTGTGCTCGGCGAGAGATTACAGGATTGACGATTCAATCGGACACGCCGATTGATACTTTGCTTGTCGAGTATCTGCGGAAGCGTGGGTTGCTGCGGTAAAGAAAGTTGCTATTAGGCAGGATTTTTGCTACAGGTTTTGTGATTTCCGGGTATCCTCTGTGTACCCCCTTATTCTGAGGGATAATAAAGAGAGAACTATACAGAGAGGGAAATCATGAAAGCTTTATCTGCGATTGTTGTGTTGTCTTGTGCCGCGTCCTTTGCTTCGGGGCAGTCCACAGTTGACTACACCACCACTGGTTGGACTGACTTTGGTATCACAAATATCACCGGGGTTTCTGGGAACTTTCTTCCCGGGTGGACGACCATCAACGCGACGCCTGACCTTGGCAAGGACCTGTTCTTTATCCCGAACCAGTCGTTGTCGGGCGCTCCTGATGATGCGGCGCTCTGGTTTAATCAGAATGATCTGGCGAGTGCTGGCGCAGGGGCCAACGAGGTTGCCCGGCTATCACTCTCGGGATTCTCGATCGGCCAGACTTACAGCTTGGACTTCTTTGCGACAATCTATTTGTCGACGGGATCGGGATGGGTCGGGAACAACGACGCGGTTGATGTCGCTATTTCCGGTGCGGATATCTCCGATTGGGACTCGACGATCTTGACGGATGCCGGTGACATCGACGGGCTCAATGACTGGGTTGCTCAGTCGTTGGTCTTCACGGCGATGAGTTCGGTTGTTGAGTTCGACTTCGGGGGGAATGCTTCGTACCACACTGATATTGGGACGAGTGCGACTCGGCTTGGGATTGATGGATTCAGTGCGCGGGTTGTCCCGGCTCCATCTGGGGTTGCGTTGCTTGGGTTGGGTGGATTGGCCGCGGGGCGCCGCCGGCGTTGATCGAGCGGGTTGCATAATTGAATCTGCAGCGGGCTTTTTAGCCCGTTGTTTTTTGGTGGGGCGGGGCTGGTGGTGCATCGGGCGAGGGTGGGGTGCTGTATACTCTTGTCAGTTGATATTAGATTGATCGGAGTGTGATTTTTAGATGATTTGGGCGACTCCTTTATTGGCGGGTTTGGTGGCGGCGATTGCTGTGCCTTCACTCGTGATCCTGTATTTCCTCAAACTCCGTCGCATCCCGCGTGAGGTGTCTTCGACCCTCCTCTGGAAAAAAGCCATCCAAGACCTCCAGGCCAATGCGCCGTTCCAGAAACTCCGTCGCAACCTGCTCCTGTTCCTCCAACTCATCATCCTCGGGCTCATCATCCTCGCCCTTGCCCAGCCGCGATCCACAGCCACGGCTTCAGCAGGACGCAAGCTGGTGATTCTGGTTGATCGCAGCGCGTCGATGCGGGCCGTCGATGGGGATATTTCGAGGTCGTCGGACATCACCCGGCTTGAGGTCGCCAAGGAACGGGCGATCGGGCTGATTGAGGGATTGGCGGCGCCTTCGTTGTTTGAAGATTCAGAGAAAGCCGACGAGGCGATGGTGATCGCGTTTGATCGCTCGGCGGAGATCGTTTCGCAGTTTACATCCGACAAGACAGCACTGATCAACGCGATCAACGGGATCGTGCAGACCGATGGGCCTTCGTCTATTGAAGAGGCGTACAGATTGGCGCAGTCCCAGCGGCCCAACCGGATCTTTATCGACACGGGCGCGACCGGTGAGGGGACTGATCCTGTAGAGATCGAGGGCATTAAAGGGGGGGATGCGTACTTCTTTCACTTGTTCAGTGACGGGCGGATCTCGGATCTCGATGTCGTGCGGGCCGACGAAGACACGGCTGATGCGCCGAGTTTCGAGTACCACGCGGTGGGGGACGCTTCGGCGGTGAGTGTTGGGCTCACGGCGTTGCGGGCGGAGCGGGATTTTGAGGATCCGACGAAGCTGAGTGTGTTCGTTGGGGTGCAGTCGACGGATGTCAATGCTCGGTCGATCGATGCGGAACTGCTTGTTGGGGGGGCGGTGGTTTCGGTGCGGTCGGTGGTGCTTGCGGGGGCAGAGGTTGATGCGCAGAGCGGGAAGAAAGAGGTCAGCACTGGGGGTGTGGTGTTTGAGCTCAATGAGCCTAATGGTGTTGTTGTTGGGGTGCGGTTGTCTACTGGGTATGGTTCAGATGCATCTATGGATGTGCTGGGGACGGATAATGAGGGGACACTGATTGTGCCCCCGGCGAAGCAGGCGTCGGTGGCGCTGGTGACGACGGGGTCGTTGTTTTTGAAGGAGGCGCTGACGGGGCTTTCGATTTCGGATTTGCAGGTCATTACGCCCGGTGAGTATGAGGCCATGCGTGAAGCTGGGGAGACGGGGGCGATTGATCTGTTTGTATTTGATCGGGCGATGCCTAAAGCAGGGGATGGCGGGGTGGTGTTTGATCCGGGTCGGTATCTGATTGTTGGGGATGTGTACACCGGGCCGGGCGGGATGATCGATCATGGCGAGGGCCCCGGGACGCAGATTATTAACTGGCGGCGGGTGCATCCGTTGCTTCGGGATTTGACGCTCGATGCGGTGGTGATCGGGAAGTCTCGGACTGTTGAGATCCCCGATGGGTCTGAGCTTGTTTCGCTTGCCGAGACGACCGATGGGCCTGCGATTGTGGAGATGAGCACGGGGGATGTGCGTGCGGTGATGGTGGCGTTTGATCCGGCGTTTTCAAACTGGCCGTTTGATGTGAGCTTTGTGGTATTTCTTGCGAGTGCTGTGGATTATCTGGGGACGCAGGTGGGGACGGATGTTGATGTGAATGCTCGGCAGATCACACCGGGGTTTGTGCTGGCGGACCGTGTGCCGAGTGATGCGACCAATATCCGGGTGCGGCTGCCCGATGGTTCGATGAGCGGGGAGGTCGTCGCGGCTCCGGACGGGGGGATCGTCTACGGGCCGATCCGTGAGACGGGGGTGTACAGCGTGCAATGGACGGGCAGCGCGGGGGTGAGTGATATCGAGGACGACGGGAAGATCCTGCGGTACTACGCGGCGAATCTGCTTGATGGGCCCGAGTCTGATCTTGGGGCATCGGCGAGTTTGGATCTGTCGAACCGGGTGGTTGGTGCGAGTAATCAGGGGGAGATTACGAGGCTCAAGGAATGGTGGCCTTGGTTGCTGCTTGGGGCGATCGGGGTGATGATGTTTGAGTGGTGGATTTATAACCGGAAGGTGTATTTGTAGATACTGCCGCTATGAGTTGGTGGGGCATACTTCCTTTAGATGCCTATTGAGCTTGTGAAAATTTTTGAGGTACGAGGGGACGATGAGTGTTTTGTTATTTCCGTGCCGGATGTGCATGTAGTCGAGTGATTTATCGACACGGGTGACTTCATCTAGGATGACACGGTGGGTGCCGAAGATTGATTTGGAGACGATGTGATCTGTGTACACATCGACGCGGTGTTTGTACGAGATCATGCCGCATATGCAAGGGACGATGCATACGCCTACTCCGATGAGAATGGCGGACAATCTAGGGGGCTTGGAGGTTTGGATTTCATCGACAATGATGAAGACACCCCCCGCAATCATCGCCGCGAGCAAGAGCCAGGCCCACACTCGTGTTCTGAGGACGAGGATTGCGTCTTCGGATGATGTGGCGTCAGGATCGGGTTCGTACATGAGACATGATATGCATATCATCAATCTATGCGACTTCGATTCTTAGGGACTGGGACATCGGCGGGGATTCCGATTATCGCGTGTGATTGTTCGGTTTGTATTTCTACAGACCCGCGGGACAATCGGACTCGGACCAGTGCGGTTCTTGAGTTTGTCGATGCGACCGGCCAAGAACGCGTGATCCTGATTGATGCATCGCCTGACTTCCGTCAGCAGGTGCTGCGCGAAGGAATCAAACGCATCGATGCGATTCTGATTACACATAATCATGTCGATCATGTCTGGGGGCTCGATGAGGTCCGGCGGTTCAATGAGATCCAGGGCGAGGCGATCGAGGTGTGGGCCGATGAGCACACGCACGGGTCGTTGCGGCGGGTGTATCAGCACATCTTTGAACCTGAGAAGAATATTCAGAAGTCGTTTATCGCCAAGCTGACGCCTCGGGAACTCAGGGCGGGGGAGACGATCGAGTTGTTTGGGATGAAGATCACGCCGATGACGCTGATGCATGGGGTGCAGGCGATTTTGGGATTCCGGTTTGAGTCTGAGACTCTGGATGATTCATCTGGGCTTCTGCCTCTGGCGTACTGCACGGATGTCGTAGATATCCCGGATGCATCACGAGAGCATCTGGCGGGGGTCAAAACTTTGGTGCTCGATGCGCTCCGGCATCGGCCTCATGCGACGCACTTTACTGTTGGGCAGGCGTTGATTGAATCGGAGCGGATCGGGGCTTCTCGGACTTTCTTTGTCCATATGACGCATGATCTGGGTCATGCGGCGACGAACCTGGACCTGCCTGATGGGGTTGTGCTGGCGTATGACGGGCTGATTGTGGGAGATGGGGCCGATTCATAGGAATTCGCTTGCGTTGGGGTGGCTGTGGTGTCATTGTGTGGATGGAGAGTTCTGGTTCTTGATGTGCGTGTTTGCCGTCGGGGATTGGGCCGAATAATAAGAAGAGAGGTTTGTTATGGCTGAGATGGGTAATTCGTCCAATTCTGATCACAGAGCACTTCCAGCCAAGGCCACTCCGACCCCGACCTGTCTCCCGAAGATCACCGGGCTTTCGACCGCATTCCCTTTGGAGGTCGAAGCTGCAGATGAACCTGCGAGTCCGCAGCGACGTGGGAGCGGTGCCCTTGGGGGGCGTCAGCCTCGACGCCACGAATCTGGTCACTAGAACCCTGAATTGACCAATTCAGACCATCGCAAGCCCCCATCATGCTGACGCACTTTGAGGGGGGGGCTATCATCGCCTCCTATGGGTAATGCACGCGATATCAAGAAGCGGATGAATGCGGTCGGGAACATCAAGCGGATCACCCGCACGATGCAGATGATCGCTACGAGTAAGTTTGCCAAGGCACAGCAGACCTCGCTGGCGACACGGCCATACACGGACACATTGTTCGGTTTGGTTGCACAGCTTGCTGAATCTGGTGTTGGCGAGGGGCACCCGTTGCTCACCGAGCCGTCGGCTGACAGCAATGAGCTGACGCTGATGATCTCCGCCGACCGTGGCCTTTGTGGCCCGTTCAATGGGACGATGGTTCGGACCACGCTCAAGCATCTCAAGAGCGAGTCAGCCGCGGGGAATGGGAAGATCGAAGTCGTGGGCAAGAAGGGTGCGTCAGCACTCAAGTTCAATGGCTATAAAGGATTCACGCACCACACACACATCGGTGATAAGCCGGCGTTTGAGGACATCGAACGGATCGCTGATCGGTTCATCCAGATGTTCGTTGATGGCGAAGTTTCTGCGGTTCGCATCGTGTACATGAAGTACTTCAGTGCTGGTCGTCAGAAGCCTGAGGTGATGCAGTTGCTTCCGTTCTCGGCTCCTGAAGTTGAGAGCAACGAGAGTGCTACCGGGATGCAGGATGTCTACGAGTTCTCGCCTGATGCTGATTCGCTGTTGGATACCTTGCTTCCTGCTGCGGTCAAGGCGGTGCTGTTCCAGTGCTTCAACGACGCTGTTGTTTCCGAGCATATTGCACGGATGGTGGCGATGAAGGCGGCGACTGATAATGCTGGCAAGATGGGGCACCTGCTCAAGCGTCAGTACAACCGGGTACGCCAGACACAGATTACGACGGAACTCACCGAGATCATCTCGGGTGCTGCGGCTCTCGAATAGAGCCCCGTCTAAACGAACTTTCAAGACGCTCCGCATGGAGCGTTTTTTTATTCGATAAAGACGCTGATCTCGTCGAGCGGTTTGCGGGAGAGATCTGGGACATGGCAGTCGTCGCTTGGGTATCCGAGCGGGATCATCATGTAGGGGCGTTCGTTTTCGGAGCGGCCCAGGATGTCGCGGAGGAACTTCATTGGACTGGGGGTGTGGGTGAGTGTGACCAGGCCGGCTTCATGGGCAGCGGTCAGGAGCATTCCGGTGGCGATACCTACGGATTCGTTGAGGTAGTAGACCTGTCCGCCGTCGTCGGTGTTCCGGAGGGCCATGACGATGATGAGCCAGGGGACGGTATCGATGTAGGACTTGTCGGGATTGGTCTCGAAGGGTTCGAGGTCTTCGAGCCAGCGATTGGAGGCTTTGTCCTTGTAGAACTCCCGCTCGACCTCTTCGACGGCCATTCGGATTTTGTGCTTGATGTCCCGGTTGGAGACGGCGACGAATCGCCAGGGCTGTTTATGGGCGCCCGAGGGGGCTGTGCCGGCGGCGAGGAGGACCTGCTCGATGACCTCTTTGGGGATGGGTTTATCGGAAAAACTGCGGACGGTCCGGCGTTTTTTGATGGTGCCGTAGAAATCCGTCGCGGCTTCTAGGGTAGAGCCGGCTGGGCTGAGGCGCTCGAGGGGGATCCATCCTTCGGGATGGGATTGGGGATTGGTGGACTGGGTCATTGATCTGGTCTCCTGGGTGGATCGTATTCGGTTTGTGGGAGCGGGTGTGATTGATTGCTATTGGTGGCGGGAAATGGATGGGGATGGGCCAAAGTGCCGATGTTTTGGGGAGATGGCTTATGGTGCGCGAATCATTCCCAGGTACACGCCCTTTATTTGGGGCTCCGTTGTTTCAGCGGTAGTGCTGTCTGCTGGGGGGATGCAGGAGAGGGATGTGAAGGACGGGGGGACGATCACGCGTCCTGAGTTTGCGGGGCGGGTCACGCGCGCGTTTGATTTTGAAGAGATGTATACCAATGCGCTCCCGGTACCCAAGGGTTGGATCCGCGCTCAGCATGATCCTGAGGTGCCTCGGGATCGGCCCGGGTTCCCGATCTGGAATCGGGCGGAGCTGGATTATCGATCACCAGCGTTTGCGGGGAAGGGGTCGGTTCATCTCCCGACGGCGGGGGGGTCTACGAGTCTGATCCTGCGCCACGGCGAGCTTGCGGTGTTTCCCAATGCGGATTATCTGATTAGCGCGCGGGTCCGGACCGAGGGGCTTCATCATGCGCGGGCGCGTATGGTGGCGACGCTGATTGATCGCGCGGGGCAGGACATTGAGGGGACCAAGGTTTCGACCCGGCTTGTCCAGACACTGGGGGAGTGGGATCTGGTGACGGTATATATCGAGGGGACCGAACCCAGCGCGGCGTTTGTGCGCGTAGAGCTTGAACTGCTTCAGCCTGAGGAGCACCCTCGGGAGCGGCAGGTTAAGCCCTTTACGGTGTGGTCGCAGGACTACGAGGGCGGGGCATGGTTTGACGATGTTGTGGTCGCGCAGGTGCCGATGATCGGGCTGACCACTGGGACGCCTGGGAATGTTGTTGCGGGGGAAGAGTCTCCGGTTCTTAAGATGACCGTGCGTGATCTTACTGGTGACGATCTGAGTTCATACATCAGGGTCTTTGATTCGACGGGCGGACTGGTTGATCAGCGTGGGGATCGGACTGGGACGGGGGATGAATGGGTGCCCAACTTGCCGGGGTTCGGTTGGTACCACGCGGTGTACGATGTGATGTCTCGCGGCTCGCTTGTCGGGAGACAGGAGCTTGGGTTTATCTGGCAGCCGCCTCGGGCACAGGGGGATGCGGTCGGTGGGTTTGGCGCAAAGCGATTTGTTCCAAAGGATTCTTCCTTTGCTTTGCGCACAGTATCTACAGATGAGAAGTTGCTCCTGGCGATCCCTGAGCTGGCTAAGCAGACCGGGGTTAAGAAACTAGAGATGCGTGTGTGGGATCTGTCCTCCAAAGCGAAGGATCTTGAGAAGGGGTCTTCGTTGGTCACGGCTATCGACGGGGTGATCGGTAGCGGGATTCAGTTGAGTCTGACCCTCAGCGAAGTCCCGATGGGACTTGCGGACAAAGCGGCGATCGATCATGATGAGATCTTTACTTTGCTCCTTGATCATCAGAATATCGCGATGCCTGTGATCGGCCCGTTTATGGATCGGTATGGGCAGCAGGTTTCGGATTGGCGTCTTGGGAGCGGGGTGGTTGAGGACGAGGGGGGACGGCTATCTGAGGAGATTGATGATCTGGTTTCGATGATGGACCCCTACGTGCCCGGTGCTGTGATCGGGGTTTCTTGGGCGATGGATCGTCCCTTCGAGGAGGGGCTTTCGAACAACTCGCTGCGGCTGCTGGTGATGGACGATCCGAGCTATCCCGATGACGCGGTGTCGGACATGATCGAGCAGTGGTCTCAGTCGATGGGGGCGGGTGAGACTGGTTCACGGCTTAGTGTGGTTCATAAGCCTTATTCAATGGAAGAAAGCAGTGGGAGCGAGTCAGTTTGGTCGCGTGTGGGGTGGCTTGGGCGCCGGGCGATCAATGCGTGGTGGGAGGGGAAGCTGAGCAGTCCGGGGAATGATCAGGTTGAGATTGTGCTGAGCGATCCTTGGACGATCGAGCCGGGTCGGCGTGGGCGGGTGATCCCGAAACCAGAGCTATTGGTGTGGCGGACGCTTATTGATTATCTTGGTGGGCGGGGTGCGGTTGAGGAGATTGATCTCATTCCCGGGGTTCGGATGTTGTTGTGTTCGGGGCGGGACACTCTGGAAGAGGCCGCCGATGGGGCTATTGTCGTTTGGCTTGATGAACCTTCGCTTGAATCAGTGATGATTGACATCCCGCTGAGTACAGGGGTTGTCGAGGTGGTGGATCTCTTTGGGAATGTTTCGCAGGTCGGGATTACGCACAAGACGGAGTTGAACCTGCCTTCGCACCAGATCGAGGTGTCTCGGACGCCGATGATTATTACGGGTGTGAACGCGGGGTTGGTTCAGTTCTTGGCGAACCTCCGGCTGACCCCTGATCGGTTCGATGCGACGACCGGGATTCATAAGCATCAGGTCGTTATTCAAAACCCTTGGCCTTTTTCTATCCGCGGGCGTGTGTATCTAATTGAGCCGGGCGGGTTTTCTGGTTCGATCTCTTCGATCGCGGATCGGTCTTGGGACATCAAGCCTCGGGTGATGAACTTCGCGGTGACGGGTGGGCTAGAGGAGCGGTTTGATCTTGATATTTCGTATTCATCCGCTCAGCTTGCGGGGATCAAGGATTTGGTGTTTGATGTTGAGCTTGAGGCAGATCAAGAATATGGGTTGATGCGAGTCAGCCGTGAGATCGAGCTTGGGACCGATGTGATTGATGTGGAACTCACATTCCGCAGGGCGACTGGGGAGAACGCCCTCGATAAGGTCGAGATTGAGGTGGCGGTTACCAACCTGATCCAGGAGCAGTTGCTTGTGGATTTGATTGCGATGGCGCCTAAGAACCCGAGCCGAGAGTCGACGATTAGTAAGCTTGAACCATCTAAGAACTCGAAGCGATCATTTGTATTTGATGGGTTGGTCAGCGGCGACGAGGTGGTTATCAGCGTCCGGGTGCCGGGGCGGTCGGTGCAGATCAATAAGTCGATTACTCTGCCCTGATCAGAGATATTGGTGGGTGGGGAATATTCCTCCATCCGGGGTGGTTTGGCGTATAATCGTATGAAAGCCCTCTTTTTCAGGAGTTGATCCGCCGTGGCCCGTCCCAAATCATTTGATCCCGACACTGTCCTTGCTAAGGCGATGGGTGTGTTTTGGGAGAAAGGGTACGATGCAGCGAGCATCTCGGACCTGACTGCGGCGATGGGGATCAACCGATTCTCGCTCTATGACACCTTTGGTGATAAGCACGAGTTGTACCTTAAGGCGCTCGATGCGTACAGCGATCGGGTGGTCGGGGCGATGGTCGAGCGGATCAACGGAATTGAGTCGCTCGATGATATCGAGGGGCTTTTTACGGCGATGATCGAGTCTCAGCATTGCAGCGAGTGCTCTCCTTGCTGCATGATGCACAAGGCGGCGATCTCACTTGCGGCGGTTGATGAGGAAGCGCGGAAGCGCGTTGAGCAGGCGCGTGATCGGTTCCACGGGGCGTTTCATGATGCTTTGGGGCGGATCAAGCGGGGGGGCGAGTTGCGGGCGGATCTGGATCTGAATCAGGCGGCATGGCTGCTGATGATTACCAAATCCGGCATCGCGAGCTACAACGGATCGCCGGTTCCTGAGGGGGAAGCGAAGGGGGCCGTGGGGGCTCTGATTGCGCAGTTCAAGGGCTAGATTGGGCTGATTTTGGACAGATTTGAGAATATCTGACCAATTAGTCAGAAATATTTGACAGTTTCGGAACAATCAGTTAGAAATAGCGTTGTCTTCTTTCGAGGCGCCTGAATGTGTTTGGCTCCTTGTACAAAGTCGCCCCAATGAGGGCGGGAAGGAAGACGAAATGATCAACGGATTTACACTGAGCGACCCATCAACTGTCACCGGCGAGCAGAAAGTTGTGTTTGAGAAAGCGGAGCAGGGGTTTGGGTTTGTGCCCAATATCGTGAACGGTTTTTCGGAATCGCCGGTTTTGGCTGAGGCGATGCTGGAGTTGTATGGCAAGTTTGGCAAGACAAGCTTTGATCCGATCGAGAGCCATGTGGCTTTGCAGACGATCAATGTGCTCAATGAGTGCTTGTACTGTGTCCCAGCGCACTCGACCGGGGCACGGAAGAACGGGGTAACGGAATCGCTGGATGAGTCGTTGCGGAAGAACGAGTCTTTGGATGATCCGAAGCTTGAATCGTTGCGGGTGTTTACCACGCAAATGGTCGAGCAGCGTGGGCATGTTTCGAGTGAGCAGTTCAATATTTTTCTTGATGCAGGTTGGACGCGGCAGTCGGCGCTCGATGTCGTGTTCTTCATCACCGTCAAGACACTGACGAACTACGGCAACCACATTACCGGAACGGATATCGACGAGGTGTTCCAGCCATTGGAATGGACACCCGAAGCGGCGATCGCTTCGTAATCAACTGAGATTGAGAAAATGAGAACCATCGTGCAGCACGCACGGGAAGGAAGATGGATATGACACAGATACTTGAGAATAAGGTGGCGCTGATCACCGGTGCGTCATCTGGAATCGGTGAGACCACTGCTATTGCGTTTGCTGAGGCGGGGGCTTCGGTGGTTCTTGGGTCTCGTCGCCAGGACGAGGGCGAGTCGGTCGCACAGAAGATCCGGGACAACGGAGGGAAGGCGGTATTCCTGAAGACGGATGTATCGAACCAGTCGGACATCCAGGCACTGGTTGACCTCGCGGAGATCGAGTTTGGTGGGCTGGACATCGCGTTTAATAACGCGGGGACTGATGGGCAGTCCGGGCCGATCACGGATATTGATGACTCAGCGTACGAGGGGATTTTCGATACCAATGTGCGCGGCGTGTGGAACGCGCTGCGGGTACAGATCCCGGCTCTCAAAAAGCGCGGCGGCGGTTCGATCATCAACACCACATCTGTGCTTGGCAAGCGGGGTGTTGCAGGGATGAGCACCTATGTCGCGTCGAAGTTCGCCGTTGAGGGGCTGACCAAATCCGTGGCTCTAGAGGTTGCGGGCGATGGAATCCGAGTGAATGCTGTAGCTCCGGGACCGATCGTGACGCCGCTGTTGGAGAACGCGACTGGCGGGAATGTGGATGGATTTAACGGGATCATCCCGCAGGGTCGCCCTGGTATGACTGATGAGGTTTCGCCTTCGGTGGTGTTCCTGGCATCGGAGCAGTCGAGCTATATCACAGGCCATTCGATCACCGTCGGAGGCGGCGCGACCGCGGGCTTTGTGACGGGGTGATGGAATATGAACGAGCTTTCCCCCTCGAATCGCCCGGCGCTTGTGCCCGGGCGGTTCTTTTTTGTATACTGGATGAACAAGGAGAATTGTGATGACAATAACTGAGCCGCATGCTGTGATGATTGCCCACGACCGGTGGGCCAATGGGCTGATGTACGAGGCTTGCAAGAAGCTCAGCGATGAGCAGTTCCATCAGCGCTTTGAGATGGGGGAAGGATCGCTGCATGATAATCTGGTGCATAACCTTGGCGCGATGCGTGGGTGGACCGATGTGCTCAACGAGGTCCCCAACCGCGATCGGCTTGAAGAGAGCACCCACACCCTCGATGAGATCATTGCGTTGCACGGATCGGTGACGGAAGATTTCGAGAAGGCCGTATTCCGCCAGCAGTTTGATGTGATTATCCATCGGGACCGGGGTGAAAGATCGTATTCGTTCCCGGTGGGGGGGATCCTGAGCCATGTGATGACGCACTCGATGCATCACCGGGCGCAGTGTCTCAATATGCTACGGAATTTGGGGGTGGAAGAACTGCCGATGTCGAGCGTGATGGAGTGGATGCTTACGAATGACTATTGATTTTGATTGAGTTTAAATACTGGAGAATGAAAGATGAGCTCACTTGGTAGAGTCGGGAAGCGTAGTGCTTCCGCATTTGGTGTGATTGTTGTGATCATCGCGGCGAAGGTTGGCTATCGCGTGTATCAGCAGGTCCAACAAAGCAAGCCGCAATCAGTATCATTTGCAGAGGCGCGGGCTGCACATGTGACCACGCTTTTGGTTTCAGAGGCGCATGACTCGGGTCCGCTTCCCGAGTTGTATACCGAAGATCTTGAGTACACGCACTATGAAGGTCCTTTGGGTGAGATGAGTGCGATTGCAACACCCGTTGGTGAAACGGGGGCGATGATGCCTGCGATTGTGTGGGTGACGGGTGGGTTTGGCGGTATTGCTGATGGTGTTGATTTGTATGATTCACCTGAGAATGACCAAGGGATCGCGAGCTTTCTTGATCGGGACATCGTGGTCTTTCTCCCAGCGTTTCGTGGAGAGCACGAGAACCCGGGGGTGTTTGAGTGTTTTTATGGCGAAGTCGATGATCTTGTTTCGGCGGTTGAACATGTTGCTAAGCGGGTGGATGTTGATCCGGAGCGGATCTATCTCATGGGGCACAGCAACGGAGGAACCAACGCGCTCCTCGCGTCACTCTTGACTGATATTCCTGTGGGGGTGGTTTCATTTGGAGCGGTGCCGGATATGGAAGCAGTTATTTCTGATGGTCAAGGGTTTGAAGTCGAACCGTATGACATCGCCGATTCTAAAGAGGTGATGTTGCGTTCTGCAATACGATACACGCAAGACATTCAGGTGCCAGTGTTGTATATCGAAGGCGTGGGCAACCCATTTGCCGTTTACTATGCACGAAAGATGGAACTGGTTGCGAAGAAGTTTGGAGTAGACTTTAAGGCAGCAATAATTCAGGATGCGGATCATTATAATGTGCTGCGTCCGATTAAGGATATGCTTGCAGAGCGTATCGAATCCGGGAGCACGAAGCTTCCATCTCCCGTTGAGGTACAAGAGGCGTATACAGAGTTCGTCGAGAATCCGGATAATCACTTGCTAGAGGTCGTGGCATCCGGGAGTGAAACAGAGATACGAAAGATACTTCAAGCAGGTGCCGACCCCAATGTGAAGAGTGCGTACGGATGGCCTGCGGTAATGGTCGCGGCAAATGATAATGATGCCGATGTCGTATCCGCGTTGCTTGAAGCGGGGGCGGATGTGAACGCGAAGAGTCCAGAAGATGGCACGCCGCTTATCGTGGCGTGTATTCGTAATCAAGAAAATGTAAAGGTATTGCTTGATGCCGGAGCGGAAGTGAATGTTCGTGATGGCGAGGGTGTGTCGGCCCTTGGATATGCGGCGATGTATGCGGATGAAGCTTCGGTAATTGAACTCTTGATCGCAGCGGGAGCGGATGTTGATGCTCGGGATGATTGGGGGTATACGGCACTCATGATCGCATCTTTAAACACGAAGAATGAACGGATTATTCTTGAGTTGATTGAAGCGGGTTCTGATGTTAATGCTCGCACCGAGAATACGGTGACCACTCTGATGATTGCCGCGAAGAACACTGTAAATCCGGAGGTTGTTGTGGCATTGCTTGATGCGAAGGCGGACGCTCGGGTGATCGATTCTGAGGGATATTCCACTCTCGACTACGCCGATAATAACGAAGCCCTCTCGGGCACCAAGGCGTACGAGATGCTGGTCGAAGCGTCTAGGTAATCAGTTGTATAAGCCGCTTTTTTACACCTAACTGCTTGGGTGCGGGTCTGATGATCTGCTGAGATGGACCCGTAGAACCTGATCCGGCTCGATCTTTGGGGAGTTGTTGAAGTCGAGCGGGTGCTCTTTAGCGAGATGCAATAACACATGATCCGGTGCGTAATGCGTGCATCACGACTAGGGGTATCTCTGTATACACTTGGGATCCATTTACACTTGGGCGCCGGCGAGCGCAGATTGGTACTACATGAGTTTAACGATGCAACGCAGAGCATTTCTAGCCGCGGGCGCGGTGTCGATTCCTTCAATCGCTTTGGCGGGCGGGGCATCGCTGGCTGGGGAGGCACTTGAAGTGGGGACGGCAGGGCTGGAGTTTCATGATCTTATGGGGGAGGCGGGCAGGCATCTTAAGTCGATGCGTGGGATGATGAGTGATCTTGATGGGCCTGGTGCTCGGGATGACGCGGCGTTTCTTGCCAATCAGGTGACCATTCTGCTGGCACAGTGTTTAATGGTTGCGGATCAGCCGCCGATCCCGGAGCGGTCTGAGGAGAAGTATGATGGTGACACGGAGCGGTTTGCCAATGACCTCCGGATCAAGCTGACGATGGGGTTGTCGGAGTCGGTCGCGTTGTGCCGGGCACTTCTGATGGGCGATGATGACGAGGCTGTTTCTCAGTACGGGAAACTCCGGAAACAACGCAAAGAAGGGCACGGCGAGTTTGAAGAAGAAGATTGAGCGGGGTCTGATTCATGTTTGAACACTTGATTGAGTTCGTTGGGCGGACGCACATCGTTTTTCTCCACTTCCCGATCGCTCTGATTATGGTCGCGGCGGTGGTTGAGTTGTGCCGCGCATATGCGATGCGATGCGAGGGGTATAAGCCGAGCGGAGCGGGGGCGTTGATGATTATCTTTGCGATGCTCGGAACGCTGGCTTCGGTTGTGACCGGGTTGGTGCAAGGGTTCGATGGCGGGCAGCGGGTGGATCTGCATCGGATTCTGGGAATCGCGGGAGGCGTATTGATGGTGGCGACCTGGTTTGCGATGCTGAGCGCGATGAAGGAAGGGGCAAAGAGCGGGAATTCGTTTTTGGTGTTGTTATGCGCATCGGCGGTGACGATTGGGGCCGCAGGGCACTTTGGCGGAGAGCTAACGCACGGGGATGGATATTTGACCAAGCCTCTGAAAGAAATGATGGGGCTCGAAACCAAGTCGGAAACCAGTCCCGATGCGCAATCATTGGGTGTTTCACAGCAGGCGATCGATGTGTTCAACAATGCGGTGCTGCCGATTCTTGAGCGGTCATGCGTTGAATGTCATGGTGCCGAGGAAGCAGAAGAAGACATCCGGCTCGACACGCTGGCGTTTGTGCTCGATCGGCGGGTGCAGACGGTGCGGCGGGGTGATCCGCGCAACAGCGAGTTGGTTTTTCGGATCCAGTTGCCCCATGGCGATCCGGACATCATGCCTCCGGAGGAGGACGGGGAGCCGTTGTCGCGTGAGGAGATTGATGTGATCCGGGATTGGATCGAATCGCTGGGCGGATGAACTTCTTGGGATTCTGTTATAATGAATCACTGTTCTGGGCTCAGCTAGAGTTTGGTTGCTTCGATGAATCTGTTGAGCTTGATCTTGCTTGAAATTTACGGAAGAATTACGGTGTTGAATATGATTCAATGGATGCGGGTACTAAATGTGTAATGAATCAAAACAACGGCCTGGGCTTGCGGGGAGGGTTGTTCGAACGCTTCGTTGGAGTTTAGTTGCATTGCTTGTTGGCCTCTTTGTTGTTCGTGTGGCTGGCTGCGCGGAAGGATTGGCGTACTGGCCTTCGCGTGGGGAGTTTGTGACACCGGCGCGGTATGAGGATGTGTGGATCGACACGGCGGATGGGGTAAGGCTGCACGGATGGTTTATGCCTGCTCGTGGGGTTGAGGCGGGCGGTGTTGCTCCTGCGATTTTGCATGTGCATGGGAACGCGGGGAATGTATCGAGCCATGAATCGTTTTCAAGTTTCTTAACCAACGCGGGCTTTCATGTGTTGATCTTTGATTACCGCTGCTACGGACGATCGGACGATCATGGACCTCTGAATCGTGATCGGTTGGTGGTCGATACGCAGGCTGCACTTGACGCGTTGCTTGCTCGATCGGATGTTGACCCAGATCGAGTGGGTGTATTAGGGGTGAGTCTCGGTGGGGCCTTTGCGTTGCGGGTGGCGTCGGATGATCTTCGGGTCGAGGCGGTTGCGACGGTGTCGGCATTCTCGTCTTGGCGGGGGGTGGCGTCGGATGCCGCCCCGTTGCTGGGCGGATTGTTGTTTCAATCGGGTGTCGACGGTGTCGATTCGGTTGCGGGGCTCGGATCAAGGCACTTGCTGGTGATGCACGGCTTGGAGGATGGGGTTGTAAACTCTCGGCA
>Ga0209345_10000875_pt1 | contig 38646 bp, 32 predicted proteins | sample Cruoilmetagenom7_FD_187294 | JGI IMG/M metagenome (GOLD analysis project Ga0209345, IMG submission 187294) | Oil polluted marine microbial communities from Coal Oil Point, Santa Barbara, California, USA - Sample 7 (SPAdes) (version 2) | ecosystem: Environmental > Aquatic > Marine > Oil seeps ...
GCTGGCGCTGGCGCGGCTGCGCAACCCGTGGGAGCGGCTGGCCCCCAACGCCTTTATCGCTGACATTTACCGCCAGATCATCCGGCTGGCCTTTATCATCGCCGCACTGGTCGTGGCGCTTGATATCCTGGGCGCGACGGCGCTCCTGTCAGGCATTCTTGGGGCGGCGGGGATCGTCGGCCTCGCCATCGGTTTCGCGGTGCGTGACACTGTGGAGAATTTCATCGCCTCCGTCATGCTGTCGATCCGCCAGCCCTTTCGCCCCAATGACACGGTCGAGATTGACGGCGACACCGGCAAGGTGATCCGCCTGACCAGCCGCGCCACGATTTTGCTCAGCTATGACGGCAACCATGTGCGCATCCCGAACTCTACGGTCTTTAAAAGCCGCATCATCAACTACTCGCGCAATGCCGAGCGGCGGTTCACCTTTACCCTCTCGGTGGCCAGCGATGCCGATTTGGCCCGCGCCCGGGATCTGGCGCTAGAGGTGCTGAACGACCTGCATTTCGTCCTCCCCTCCCCCGAAGCCGCCGCCTGGGTGGATGAGGTGGCCGATCACTGGATCAACATGCAATTCGCCGGTTGGATCAACCAAGAGACCACCGATCTGGCCGCCGCACGCGGCGAGGCTATTCGCCTGACATTATCGGCGTTTGATGCCGCTGGCCTCACCGCGCCGCCCCCGGCCTACCGGTTGATAACGCAAAGCGAATCGTCGGGCACTGCGCAGAGAGATTCGCCTCAAGCACCGACGGAGAGCGCAAGCCCCGCCCCCGTACAGGCAGTTGAAGCGCAGGCCGACCGTGAATTGACCCGCATCGTCGCGCAGGAACGCGCCGAATTGCCCCGTGAAGACCTGCTCTCGGTTGATGCAGCCGAAGAATAGGCCAATTTATCAAAAACGGGTCTTGCACCCCGGGCCAGAGAACTCTAATTAGCGCCCTGTGTTGGGATGTAGCCAAGTGGTAAGGCAACTGTTTTTGGTACAGTGTACCGTAGGTTCGAATCCTACCATCCCAGCCAACACACCCGAAAAATGGCATAGCTCCCAATAGGATAGCCGTTGATAAAGCGGCCAGCCTCGCGTCTCCACGTCGTGGTGGCTCACAAACTGGTCCACATCGGCCGGGATGCAGGCCAAGTGACTCGCGAAGGAAGTGGGAACTCCATCTCGTTCGCAGAAACGGGGCTTTCTACTTTCGAAGACGCTGGACGACGTCATTGTGAAAAAATGGTGCCCCAGATTTTTTGTCTGTCTCTCTTCGAACAAATATCCTCTCCGACGCGGTAAAGCCGTCGGCTGACCTGCTTACCGCTGAGGAAGCAGGAAAACGAAACATGCCGATGGAACTTCAGAGGTCGCCAGTAAACTCGGACGCATCGAGGAGATGCTGAAGGAGCTTGTGCGTCAGGCCTGTGTGTCGTGCGCCCCCGCGACACGCCCCATGGTGCAGAGGCAGTTTTCGAACAACTTTGAAAGTCTGATTATTTGAGGGTTGCTGGGAGTAACGATGGTATCCCGCCTTCGCAAGCACCTCGTTGCAAGGAGCCGCGACCTTGCCTATGCCCGCTCGCAAGTTATATCGCGCTGAGGAGGGGCATCAATGCTTTCAAATATGGACGAACGGCTGATGTTTCTTAAGGTCGGGGGCAGAGTTGCATCTTTGATCGAGACCCGTGCTTGGCATGGGCATCCGCTGGGCGCACCTCAGGACTGGCCGCAGAGCCTCAAGACAGCGCTTCAGATCATATTGGCCTCCCCCTCGCCTACTTTTATTTGCTGGGGGCCTGAACAGTTCCTGTTCTATAACGACGCCTTTGCCCCCCTACTGGGTGCGGCACATCCGAAGGCTTTGGCAGAGCCTGCGATGCAGAGCCTGAAGGGCATGTGGCCTGACCTGCCTTTGGCCTTGGCACAGGTTGTAGATCAGGGTCAGACACTCCGCCTGACAACGGCGACGCCCTGCTCCTTTGATCGCCAGTCCGCCGGGGGTGCGCTTTCTCTCAGCCCGTTGGCAGATGATCAGGGTCGGCCGAGGGCGGTGCTTTGCACTGTCCTCGACGTGCAACCAGAGCCCTTCAACGCGAATGGGTCCGACGACCTGCAAACATTGCAGCACAGGCTGCTGGAGCTGACCCTTCAGGAGCGGCCGCTAAAGGTGATCCTCGACGAGCTGATGCGCGCGGTCCAAACGTTTATCGGCGAAGATTCCCCTTGTTCGATCCTTTTGACTGACAAGGAAGGCACTAGGCTTTCCCACGGCGCTGCGATCGGGCTGGCTGAGGACTATACCGTCGCCATTGACGGGTTGGAGATTGGGCCGGCGGCCGGATCTTGCGGGACGGCGGCATATCGCAAGTCGTCGGTCGCCGTGGCCGATATTGCCCAAGACAGTTTATGGGTGAATTTTCGGGACTTGGCGCTCGCGCACGACCTGCGCGCTTGTTGGTCCCATCCCGTGGTGGGGACCGGGGGCAAGTTGCTGGGGACATTTGCAACTTACAAACGGGAACCCGGACTGCCAACTGCGCCCCAAGACGATTTTCTTGATCTGGTGGCTCAGATCACTGCTCTGGTCCTCGAACGCTATACAGCCCAAGAAGCGCTAAACGATCAGAGCCGGCTGCTCGAAACCTTGAACCGCACCGGCGCTGGTGTTGCGGCCGAATTAGACCAAGAAGCATTGGTGCAGATGGTCACCGATGCGGGCGTCGAACTCACAGGGGCACAGTTCGGTGCGTTCTTCTACAATATCACCGATGGGTCGGGCGAAAGCTACATGCTCTATTCTCTGTCCGGCGTCGACAGGTCGGCCTTCAGCAAGTTCCCGATGCCGCGCAATACAAAGATTTTCGCACCAACCTTCGCCGGGGACGGCGTTGTTCGGTCTGACGACATCACAGCCGACCCGCGCTATGGCCAGAATGCGCCGCATCGGGGCATGCCAGAAGGGCATCTGCCCGTCCGCAGCTACTTAGCCGTTCCGGTGGTATCGCGGTCGGGTGAGGTGCTGGGTGGCTTGTTCTTCGGCCATGAAAAATCCAGACAGTTCTCGGTTCATCATGAAAGGCTTATGGATGGGCTCGCGGGTCAGGCATCTATCGCGCTGGACAACGCGCGTCTCTACCGCTCAGCGCATAACGAGATCGAAGTGCGGCGCCGAGCAGAGGAAGAACTGATCCAGATTAAGAGCGATTTGGAGCTGGCGCATGAACGGATCGATTTGGCCTTGGAGGCCGGTGCCATCATCGGGACCTGGATATGGAATATCCCGGAGGATATCGTCACCGCTGACGAACGTTTTGCAAAGTCCTTTGGACTATCAGTTGACCGCTGCCGTGAGGGGATGCCCATCGCCGATGTGGCGGCCTCCGTCCACCCCGAAGATTGGGGGCAAGTGCAGTCCAAGATCGAGGAATCTGTTCGAGTGGGGGGCACCTACAGAGCTGAATACCGCTCAAAGCATGCGGATGGATGTTATCGCTGGGTAGAGGCCAGTGGACATTGCGAACATGATAGCGCGGGTCAGGCAATTCGCTTCCCTGGCGTGCTGATCGACATTCAACAACGCAGGCAGATTGAGAGCGATCTCAAGCGGCGCGAAGCCGATCTGGCGCTTTTGCTGGATGCCACTGCCGACGGCTTCTATGCGGTTGACAAGGGGGGGTATACGACCCGCTGCAACGCGGCCTTTCTGCGCATGCTGGGTTTCGACAAAGAAGAGGATGTCATCGGTAAACAGTTGCACGACATCATTCATCACTCGCACGTAGACGGCTCGCCTTACCCGCACAAAGATTGCCCGATCTACCATGTCGCCTCGACCGGTGAGATGGCCCATGTCGACGACGAGGTGTTCTATCGGACAGATGGCACGTCCTTCCCTGTGGAATACTGGGTTCGCCCCGTGATCTGGCAAGGGGAACTGCAGGGCGCGGTTTGCAACATACTTGATATCAGCGAACGCAAGCAGGCCGAAGAGGCACAGCAGCTGCTGATGCGCGAGCTGAACCACCGGGTGAAGAACCTGTTCTCAATTACGGCGGGCATGATCAAGATGACAGCCCGGCACGCGACCAACGTGGAGGAAATGTCGTCGTCATTGACTGGCCGCGTGATGGCACTCGCCCGCGCGCATGAGCTGATCAGCAGCTCAATCACCTCACGCCAGAACCACGAGGCCCCCAGCAGCCTCCATAGTCTGATTGAGGTGGTCTTGGAGCCGTATATCGAGGGGCGCCCTGGGGTGCTTGACCTCACGGGGCCCCCTGTGGAGCTTGGGCCCACATCTACAACAGGTTTCGCGCTTATCTTGCATGAGATGGCGACCAACGCCGCGAAATATGGCGCTCTTTCGGCTGCAGATGGGAAGCTGCGCGTAGCTTGGAACCTCGCGGAAGACGTGTTGACGCTGAATTGGACAGAAACGGGTGGCCCGGAATTAGCAGGGCCGCCGCAGCAAACTGGCTTTGGAAGCCAGCTTGCACGGCTGAGTGCTACCGGACAATTGGGCGGTGGCATTGAACATGTCTGGCAACAAAGCGGGCTAGAGGTTCGCCTGACCGCCGCGGGCGATCGCCTCGCACAGTAGAATGAGGAACAAAGTTATGCCCGGAACTGACCAGTATCTCGCCGGCCTCAGGGTTCTGATCGTTGAGGACGAACCTTTCATCGCGCTGGATCTTGCCTTCGGCGTTGAGGAAGCGGGCGGGGTCCCCTTGGGACCGGCTTCTTCTGTTGCTCAGGCCTTGAGGCTGATTGAGAACGAGTTGCCGGATGCAGCGATCGTCGATGTGGACCTGCCTGATGGAAAAATAGGCCCGGTGCTTGCCGTGCTGCGCCCACGAGTGCCGGTTGTCGTGCATACCGGAGTGGGTCTGCCGGAATCACTGCGTGAGGCCCATCCTGAATTGCTGGTATGCACCAAACCCACCGCCCCTTCCGAGTTGGCTCGACGGCTGCGCGTCGAGATTACGCGGTCTCTCTAATTTAAGGGATGCGTTTCGATTGGCTTTCGAGATAATTCGGGCCAGCGTACCCTGGCTCAAAGCGGTTAATCCCGAAGGCGCGGTGGCTGACCCTAACATGGTGCTGCACCCCGGCGCTTTGCGCGCGCTTGAAGAACTGGGCGTCATGATATCCGCCGTCGGGCGCGGCTGAACGAAAACTGGCCGGGGCACCACCGTCCCGGCCACAACTTGCAGGTAGTCTCGATCATGGCAAAGAACGTACTTTTCATTATGTGCGATCAACTGCGTTGGGACTATCTGTCCTGCACCGGGCATCCGCATCTGGATACCCCGCACATTGATCAGCTTGCCAAACGAGGCGTGTTGTTTGACCGCACCTATGTTCAGTCGCCCATTTGCGGACCATCACGCATGTCGTTCTACACCGGGCGCTATGTCAGCGCACATGGATCGACCTGGAACAATATCCCGCTCAAGGTGGGGGAGATGACCCTGGGCGATCACCTACGCCCCTTAGGCGTGCGCACGGCCCTCTGCGGCAAGACCCATATGACCGCCGATGTCGAGGGCATGCGCAGGCTTGGCCTCGCCCCCGATAGCGAGATCGGCGTGCTGGTCTCTCAATGTGGGTTTGAGCCTTACGAGCGTGAAGACGGGCTGCACCCCGACGGGCCGCGCTATCCCCGAAACAGCGCCTATGACAGCTTTATGGAAGACCGCGGCTGGCAGGACGAAAACCCTTGGCAGAGCGTCGCCAACAGCGCCGAAGACGGCGATGGCAATATCCTAAGCGGCTGGTTCATGGAGAACGCCGACAAGCCCGCCCGCGCCGCAGACGAAGAAAGCGAGACCCCCTATATCACCAGCCGGGCAATGGATTTCATCCGCGAAGCTGGCGACACGCCGTGGTGCCTGCACCTGAGCTATATCAAGCCGCATTGGCCCTATATCGTCTCAGCACCCTACCACGACATGTATGGCACCGAGACACATCTTAACCCAGTCCGCAGCGAAGCCGAGCGCGCCGATCCGCATCCGGTCTATGGCGCCTTCATGGAAGAACGCGTATCGAAAGCCTTCCGTGACGACGCCATGAGGGGCAAGGTTCTGACCGCCTATATGGGCCTCATCAAACAGATCGACGACCAGCTTGGGCGTCTGATGGCGTTTCTTGACGCTGAGGGGCTAACCGACGACACGATGATCGTCTTCACCTCGGATCACGGTGATTACCTTGGCGATCACTGGATGGGTGAGAAGGAGTTGTTCCATGACGCCTCTGCCCGCGTTCCGCTGATCGTGGTTGACCCCAGCCCCGAAGCCGATGCAACGCGGGGCCTGCGGTCGGATGCTCTTGCTGAGGCGATCGACGTTGTTCCCACGATCCTCGAGTATTTCGGCGGCCAAGCCGTACCGCATATTATCGAAGGCCGTGCTTTGCAGCCAATCCTGCACGGCAAAACCGATGCGGTTCGCGAAGTGGTGATTTCTGAGTATGATTATTCCATGCGCGAAGTCCGGCGGCGGCTTGGGGTTGCGGTCAAGGACGCGAGGCTCACAATGCTGTTCGACGGGCGCTGGAAGTACATCTTTGCAGAGGGTTTTCGCCCGATGCTCTATGATCTCAAAGCCGACCCCGAAGAGCTGACCGATCTGGGGGCCGATCCGGCCTATGTCGATGAGATCGTGCGGCTGGAAAGACAGTTCTTTGACTGGACCCGCCGCATGGCGCAGCGCACCACCAAGTCCGATGAATGGATCGCCGCGCAGGATGCCACCCTCGGCGAAGCCCAGGCGGGCATTCTAATTGGTTACCGCAACGAGGCCGAACTGCGCGAGGTTCTTAGCAAAGCCGAAGCTCAGAAAAAAGTCGCCCGCAAGACGCAGTGACATGACGCTGCGGGCGAACAAGCTGCGGCTCCGACTGTCCCCGCGCCCTTTGACCGATGCCGCAAGCCGTCCCAATGCCTGCCTTGATGCGCGAGACACAGCACCCCGGCGTTCGTATCTTGGCCAGATATCCCAGTTGAAGCCGTCTCTTCGGAAACGACCCGTAGCTTTTCCATGATAGCCTTGTCGTAGGCATGCGGATTGAGCGTTCCCATGCCTACCGGTTCAATTCGGCACCCTGCTCAAAGGCTTGACGCGGCACTCCGATCCGCTCTTCGGGTAGCCAGACTACCATCAGGATCAGGCTAGCGCGATTACGGTACGATCGCTACTTCAATCAACCGGATAGTCGTGCTTCCGTTTAAATTATCCGCTGACCCGGTCCACGCAACATAAGCCCCTCCAGCCTTTCGGACCATCCGGGGAAATCCAATAGATTCCCGACCTGAATTGATGTGTAGGGTCGTTGGAGATGTGCATCCCGTCTTAGGTGAAACGCGGCACATGATGATCGCCTCCCCGCCCTGTGCGTATTCCATCCACAGTGCAAGTGCGGTTCCATCCACCATTTGCAGGACATCCACGCGCCCTCCGGGTGCGCCTAGATTAAGAGGCAGTGGTTCATCAAACTGGGCACCGCCATCATCGGAAAAGGCGATTTTAACGTTTGGGTCGCCTTTGGCAGCGGTAAACCAGATAACTGCCACGTCCCCTTCCAATGCATCGATTGCTGGACCATTGACCGGGCAACCGGCTAATTCCCACCCATCGGCATGGATATTTTCAGGCTTGCTCCAGACCTCTCCGTTCATCCTTACGACGGAGATATCACGGATTTCTTCTGCTGTTCGGTCTCGGTAGACTGCAATGATGTCATCGGTATCGATGCGGACCGCAGATGTCTGGCAACAGGTACAAGCGCGCTCATCAAGCAGGCTTTCGGGGCCCATTGTTCCATCAGGTGTTATGCGGCGGGCACGGACCTGCATGGCGTTCTCAAAACTGTCGTCATCTGCCTGATTGTCATATGTCCGCCCATCAAGCCAAAGCGCTGTCAGGCCACCGATTGCATCGGGAATAAGAGATACGAAACCATGCTCGCGCTGCGATCTATCATCGTGAGGGAGGATTGGCGCGGTCCAGCTTCGCCCTTCATCAGACGAGAATGCAATATTGACGTCGTATTGATAGCTGCCTGGTCCATTAAGTTCGAGCCAATGCGCCGCCAAAGTGCCATCAGAGAGCGCCACCACAGAAGAAAAATCCGCCCAGTTCACGAACATCTTCTCTGATTGGTGAACTGTACGTGCAGGCGACCACTCCGAGTTTTCCAGCACCGCCATCCGCACCGCCGCATCGGCACCTTCAACTTCCGTCCAACTCATCACGATACGGTCATCCCCAAGAGCGGCCAGCGACGGTTCTCGGGCGTTCGGCCCGACTGGGGTGTCAATCGCGCGAATGCTGAAGGGAGAGGCCTCTTCGGCATGGCCAAGACTGGCAACGCTGGCGCATATACCAAGCCCAATGAGCAGACAGGCGCACCAGACGCTGCGACCTAGATCACGTTGCGCGCCGGTCTCGCGGTGATGCGCATGTTCATCTGTTGCTTGACGACGCTGCAAGGGTTGTCCTTTCGTCCAGATCAACCGTTCAGTTGATCCCGCTGGCGCGTTGCAATGCGCGTATATCCCCGATTGATAAATAACGCGCAGCGATTGGTCAATTTGGGCGTGTTCAAGTCTTTCTCGGCATCCGCGCAACCTACCGACAAACACCGATTGTTAAACGACTTTCTTAAAGTCGAAATTGGTGCGGTCGCTGCGAAATGGCGCTGTGTCCACAACTCGGTCAAAGGCTCCGTTAAGTTCTCTGCGGATTACACGAATGGCCTCTGTGGATGGCTGCTGCAAACCTGGGCGAGCCTTGACGCCTGCTAAGGGTAACCTCGCAGAAAACGAAGATTAACGGGCGTTCTGTCAGAACTCACCCGAGCGGCAAGCGCCGTTCAGCCATTGTCACGAACCAGCTGCAGCCTGCGGGTATGACCTCGTCGTTGAACTCATAGTGCGGATTATGAAGGTCCGCGCTATCGCCGTTGCCAATGAAAAGATATGCGCCAGGCCGCTCCAACAACATCTCCGAGAAATCCTCTCCGGCCATTATCGGATCGAGATCACGGTGCGCTACGCCGGCGATAACCTCGGCCACCTCGGCCGCCAAATCTGCTTCCCGGGCGTGGTTGACCAGCGGGGGTGGCCCCGAAATGTGGGTGACTTCTGCGACCGCGCCGTAACCAAGGGCCGTTGCGGTTGCCAGTGCGTCGATCCGCGCACGCACCTGTTGCTGAACTTTCGGGTCGAACGTCCGAACTGTGCCGAGCAACTTTGCCGAGTCAGGGATCACATTGTAGGTGGCGGTTTCGGTGCGAAATCCGCAGACCGACACGACCACCCTGTCCATTGGGTCTATGTTCCGTGATACGATGGATTGCAGCGCGACAACGATCTGTGCGGCGACCAATGTCGTATCGACCCCCTTGTGTGGCATCGCGCCATGGCCCCCTGTGCCGCGCACGGTGATCTCGAACTTATCCGGCGAAGCCATCTGCGGCCCGGTGCGCACCGCGAACTCCCCGACTGCCATCCCCGGCATGTTGTGCATCCCATAGATTTCTTCAATGGCCCAGCGATTCATTAGACCCGCCTCTATCATCGCACGCGCGCCGCCACCGCCCTCTTCGGCTGGCTGGAAGGCCAACACGATCCTGCCGTCAAAATTGCGCGTCTCAGCGAGGTATTTCGCCGCGCCCAGAAGCATCGATGTATGTCCATCGTGGCCGCAGGCATGCATTTTTCCGGGGATGGTTGAGGCATGCGGCAGGCCAGTCGCTTCTTGGATCGGCAGCGCATCCATATCTGCACGAAATCCGATGGTCTTGCCCGCGGTCCCGGACTTGCCGTTGATAACACCAACCACGCCAGTGCCGCCAAACCCGGTTAGGACCTCGTCACAGCCAAATTCTTCCAGTTTCGCCGCAACAAACGCAGCAGTCCGATGCTCCTCAAAGCGCAATTCGGGATGGGCATGGATATCGCGCCGCCATGCGGAAATTTCCGGCAGCATTTCGGCGAAGCGGTTTATGACAGGCATCATGTCCCTCCAGGCAGGTCTCTGCACAGCCTGCGTCGGGATTGCGGGACGGACAAGAGACCAGTGCCATAAATCACGTTCAGCCGCGGCCTGAGATTACACATTCTGCGGCGTGGTGTTGGGATGCGTAAGCCCGCGTTATGAGGGGGTTTGGATGGGCTGGGCGTGGCGAAGAAGGGTGGCCCTTGGCATGTCCACGCCCCAGCGGGCACGCCAAGTCGGCTTCGGATAACTCGGCACAGGCCGCTTATTTCCACGGCATGACAGGGTCCAGCCAAAGCCATCGCTTGGCGACAAGATCGTCTGTCCAACATCCAGACGTCCGACGATGAACATGCGCTCCATCCCTCTGCCCACACCGCTGAGAAATCGCTGAGGCCCACATCTACCGCCCGGCAGTAGAATGGACCGCTCAGGCAAAAATCCTGCAGCGTGTGACTTCTACAAATCTAGCATTCCAAATGTGTAGGTATAAAAATACCACTTCACAGGTGTGGTGATATTTTGCTACCAAAGCGACAGGGAACCCAACAGGAGAGAACAAATGACCACCGACAAGATCATCCCCGCCGCTTTGGCGCTGATGCTTTCGGCCACGGTCCTGTCTGCTCAGGACGCGATCCGAATTGCCTCGCCCAACAAGGTCACTGTGCTTGATCCGATCGTTTCGGCTGCCGGTGGCAATATCGAAGCTTATGGCCAGCTTTATGCGCGCCTGCTGCGTAAGGGCGCGAATGGCGCGCTTGAGCCGGGTCTGGCGGAAAGCTGGGAAGTCTCTGAAGACGGGCTGACCTACACCTTCGAGATGCGCGATGCGAAATTCTCTGACGGCAGCCCTATCACCGCAGAGGACGCAGCCTTTAGCCTGACGCGCGTCGCTAAGGACGAGAAGTCAGCCTATCCAGCGGGCTTCGCGCCGATCAAGGAAGTTACCGCCGTTGACGAAGACACGCTGCAGATCACACTGGAACATGCCAGCGCGCCGATGTTGTCCAACCTCGAAATCTTCAATGCGGGCATCGTCAGCAAGGATGACGTTGAAGAGCGCGGCGAAGAAGGAGCCTTTGCCTCTGATCCTGTCGCCTCTGGCCCCTATATGGTCAAAGAGTGGAAGCCGAACGACCGCATGACGCTGACCGCCAACCCGCACTACTGGCGCGAGGGGCTGCCTAAGATTAAAACCGTTGAGCTGATCGAGGTCAGCGACGACAATGCCCGCGCCACCATGGCAATGGCCGGAGAGATCGACGTGAACCGCTCCGTGCCTTGGGCGCAGGTGGAAGAGGTCAACAACTCCGACGGTGTGTCGGTCGCGCTGGAGCCGTCTACCGTGCTCTATCTGGTACTGCCAAACCACGACAAGGCACCCTTCGACAATCTGAACGTGCGCAAGGCCGCCGCCATGGCGCTGGACCGGGCCGCGATCACCAATGCGGTAACTTTGGGCAATGCGGAAGTGGCCAACAGCACCTTCTCCAACGCGCTGAACTATCATGATGCCTCGCTGCAGCCCCCCGCATACGACCCCGCTGCAGCCCGCAAACTGCTCGAGGAGGAGGGCCTTGTAGGTGCCGAGATCACCATGATGATCACGCCTTCTTTTGAGCAGCTTGCCACCTTGTTGAAAGCGCAGTGGGATGCGGTTGGATTTAAAACCACAGTCGAGCGGGTCGATGCCGGCCTGTGGTGGTCGAACATGGCTAAGGGAGAGTATCAGGTCACGGTGAACTGGTATTACAACGAGACAGAAGACCCCGACTTGGCAGTACGTTGGGCGCTTTGTGACACCTGTGGCAGCCAATCCTACTATACCAACTACCACAATGAAGAGCTAAACACACTGACTGATGAGGCGCTGCGCGAACGCGATGAGACCAAGCGCGCCGCGCTTTACAGCAAAATCCAGCAAATCTCGCTCGAGGAACTTGCGCAGATTCCGCTCTACTATGCGCCTTTCTCCATCGCCTATGCGGACCGTGTGAAGGGGCTGACCCTGACCCCGGCACTGCAGTGGACGCTGGAAGACGCAGAACTGATCGCCAACTAAGCGCGGCCATTCCGGGCGGCGTGCATAATGCAGGCCGCCCGGACCTATCGCCTGCCCTTTGCCACACCCTCATTTTTTGACTTAGGATAGCCTGTGAACACCCTGCGCTATATCGCTTTCCGACTGTTGCAGGCGATCCCCGTTCTGCTGGGCGTTAGCATCATTACCTTCACGCTAATGGCCGCCACCCCCGGTGATCCGGTGCGCTTGCTGGTGGGCGACCGTGCCAGCCCCGAGACCATTGCTCTGATCCGCGACCGCTATGGGCTCGATGAACCGATCTTGATGCAGTACTTCACCTATCTGAAGAACCTCGTCGTCGGCGATCTGGGCGCGTCCTTGCGCTACCGCGTGCCAGTGTCGCAACTCATCACGCAGCATTACCCGGTGACGCTGTTTTTGGTCATCTATACCATCGTGCTAACCCTGCCGCCGGTGATCGCGCTGGCGGTCTGGTCGGCCAAGCGCCAAAACGGCCCGGCGGATCAGGTGATTCGCATGTTGGGGGTGCTAGGGCTGGCGGTGCCGGTGTTTTGGCTGGCACTGCTTTTCGCGCGCTTCTTTGGCGTGACGCTGGGCTGGTTCCCCGTGAGCGGCTTTGGCGAGACCATCCCCGATCATTTCCGACATCTCTTCTTGCCCGCACTGTCCACGGCGATCTGGGTGGTGCCGATCCTCGTGCGGACCCTGCGCGCGGCGCTGCTTGAGGAGATGAACCGCGATTATGTGGTGACTGGCCAATCAAAGGGCTTGGGGGATCGGCAGATTTTCCGCACCCATGTCTTTCCCAATTCCGTGCTGCCAACGCTGAACCTTTTTGCCGTGATCGTGGCCTATCTCTTGGGCGGCTCGGTCATTGTGGAGACGGTCTATGCCGTGCCGGGCATGGGCAAACTGATGGTCGATAGTATCCTCGCACGGGATTACTTTGTGGTGCAGGGGGCAACGCTCGTTTTTGCCCTGACCACGATCCTTGTGATGCTGGCGGTTGATCTGCTGTCGGCGTTGATCGATCCGCGGGTGACGCCATGAGACTCTCTCCGATGTTCGTGACTGGCGTGGGGCTCGTGCTGATCTGGGGGCTGATCGCCGCCGCTGCCCCGCTGCTGGCGACCCACGACCCCTACGCCATCGACTTCGGCGCGCTCCTCAAACCGCCGGGGGAGGCGCATTGGTTCGGTACCGATAATGTCGGCCGCGACACCTACAGCCGGGTGGTCTATGGCGCGCGCTTAGCGCTTTATATCGGTCTGCTGGGGGTAATTGCGCCTTTGGTTATTGGCATGACCATTGGGCTGCTGGCGGGCTATTTCGGCGGCTGGGTTGATACTATCGCCATGCGGGTGGTGGACATCACGGTGCCGTTTCCGTTCTTCGTGCTGGTGCTGTCGATCGTGGCAGTGCTGGGCCCGGGGATTGAGAATTACTTTATCGCTTTGGCGCTGGTCGGCTGGGTGGGCTATGCGCGGCTGGCGCGGGCCGAGGCGCTGGTGCTGCGGCAATCTGAGTTCGTGCTGGCGGCGCGTACCATGGGGTTTTCCCACGGTTACATCCTGCTGCGCCATGTGCTGCCGAACGCGCTGTCGCCTGTCGTTGTCTACCTTATGACGGATGTGACGCTGGTGATCCTTTTTGGTGCGGCGCTTGGCTTTCTGGGTATGGGGGTGTCGCCCCCCGCTGCCGAATGGGGCGTGATGATCGCTGAGGGGCAGACCTATATTTCCAGCGCTTGGTGGATCAGCTTTTTCCCCGGCCTTGCGATGGTGTTGATCGGCGTCGGCTTTGCGCTGATCGGCGACGGGCTGGCCCGGATGTTAAGGATTGAGCGATGAGTGCTTTGCTGACAGTGCGCGACCTTTCGGTGCGCTTTGGCCAGACCACGGCGGTGGATGGCATCTCTTTTGACCTCGAGAAAGGCGCGTCGCTCGGCATCGTTGGCGAGAGCGGTTCGGGTAAATCTGTGACCTGCCGCGCGCTGATGCGGCTTCTGCCACCGGCGGCCAAGATCAGCGGGACAGCTCAATATGATGGGCAAGACCTGCTAAAGATGCCCCTGCCCGCGTTGAACCAGATCCGGGGCAAGCGCATCGCGATGATCTTTCAAAGCCCGGCCTCGCACCTTGATCCGCTGATGCGGATTGGCGATCAGGTGGCCGAGACGTTGCACAAGCACACCCAGATGCGCGGCCAAGAAGTGCGCGACGAGGTGTTGCGCCTGCTTGATTTGGTGCAAATCCCAGAGCCAGTCCGCTGGGCGCGGGCCTATCCGCATCAACTGTCTGGCGGCATGAAGCAGCGCGCGATGATTGCGGGCGCGCTGGCCTGCCAGCCGGACTTGCTGTTGGCGGATGAACCGACCACCGCGCTGGATGCCACGGTGCAGAAGAGTGTGCTCGACCTGCTGGCGCAGCTCAGACGAGAGCAGAACCTGTCGATGATCTTTGTCAGTCACGATCTTGGGGCGGTGGCGCGGGTCTGTGATGATCTGCTGGTGATGCGGCGCTCGAAAATGGTGGAAAGCGGCCCGGTATCGCGGGTGATTGACGCGCCGCAACATGATTATACGCGCAAACTGATTGCCTCGCACCCCGATCGTCTGACCCTGCGCCCGGTCGCTGAAGCCAGTGCTGGCGCGCCGTTGATCGAAGGGAAAGGGCTACGCATCCGTTATGGCGGGCGCAGCCTGGCTGACCTAATCGCCCGACGCGAGGGCGGGTTTGTTGCAGTTCAGAACGCCAACCTTTCGGTGCGGCTGGGGGAAACTTTGGGCATCGTCGGCGAAAGCGGCTCGGGCAAGAGCACGCTGGCACGGTCCCTTGTGGGGTTGGTCAAACCGCAGCGCGGTTCGGTGCATTTCGACGGAAAGTCTGTCGATCCCACGGGGCGGGACCGGGTGGCCTATCTGCGCGAGGTTCAGTTGATCTACCAACATCCCTATGAGGCGCTGAGCCCGCGGATGACGGTGGCACGCGCCATTGCCGAGCCGCTACGCCGACACAAGCTTTGCCCGCCGGGCGAGGTCAAAGCCAAGGTCGCGGACCTGATGGAACAGGTCGGGATCCCCGACAAGCTGGCCGACCGCTATCCGCGGCAATTGTCAGGGGGCGAATGTCAGAGGGTCGCCATCGCCCGCGCGCTTGCCTTTGATCCACGCGTATTGATCGCAGATGAGGTGACATCGGCACTGGATGTGACCCTGCAAGCCCAAGTCATGGACCTGCTGCTGAAGCTACAAAAGGAACGGGGACTTTCGATGATTTTTATCAGCCATGACCTCGCCGTGATCCGGCGGCTGTGCAATTCGGTGATCGTGATGCGGCGCGGGCAGATCGTCGAAAGCGGGCCGACGGGGGCGGTTTTTGACAACCCCAGTGAGGCCTATACCCGGCAGCTAATCGACGCTATTCCGCATCTGCGCGCGGGGGTTGCATGAAAAAACAGAACAAAATCCCAAGCGGCCCTGCCCGCGAGCGCGTGACGAATGCGCGCAACCTGTCCAAGGCGGAAAGCGAAGTGGCACTTTGGGTTGAGCGGAACTTCGACAACCTGCCGTTCGAAACCGCCGCCGATCTCGCCGTCGGTGCAGGCGTAAGCGAGATGACAGTGAGCCGTTTTGTGCGGCGCTTGGGCTACGAAAATTTCAAGGCCTTCAAGGCGGCGGTGAACGCCGAGTTCCGCAAAAGCGACAGTGATGAGGGCAGCTTGCGTTCGCGCCGCATTGCCATTCCCGACGGCACCGGCTCAGAACTCGATGCCCAGTTGCAGTTGGAACTTGATGCCATCGTCGAAGTCTACCGCATGGCGGCCACCCCGCAATGGGACGCGGCGCTTGACGTGGTGCAAAAGGCGCAGCACGTCAATATCACCGGCTTTCAGGGGGTGAAGGGAACGGCCATGGATTTCGCCACCCGACTAAAATACGCCCGCCCCGGTGTGCGCTTTGCCGATGGGCGCAGTGGCAATTGGTCTGAGCTGTTCATTGAAGAGCCCCAGACGTCCTGTGTGATTATGGTCGAAGTGGTGCCCTATGCGCATGAAGCAGTAAAAGTGGCCGAGCTTTGCCTGCGCCGCGATGTGCCGCTGATTATGGTTACAGATCAATACAGCGCTTGGCCCCGCAAATACACGCCGCATGTGCTTTCAGTCGCCACCTCGACGCGGACCTTTCTGGACAGCACCGCCGGGATCGCGGCGCTATTGGGCCTGTTTCTAAGCGGCATCACAGCCCGCGTGGGCGCTTCAGCACAGGACCGACTGCGCGAAATGCGCGAATTGGCGGCGCATTTTGATCCATTTTCTTATGAGCCGGGCAGCCAAATGCGCCCGATCTTGCCCAGTGACCGGAAGGATCAAAGCTGATGCCCCACCCTCCTCGCGCCCGCGATCTTGGCCTGCCGTTTAGCGGCACGTCCGGAACGTACAACGCAATCACGGATGTGCCCGGTGTCACCGTGGGCTTCTCCACTGTGATTGAAGAGGCTGTACCGGGGCGGCATCGCGGGCTCTGCACCGGAGTCAGCGCGATCCTCCCGCGCGGGGCCAGCGGAGAGATCACGCCGGTCTGGGCGGGGGTGCATTCGTTCAACGGCAACGGCGAATTGACCGGCGGGCATCACATCGCCGACCTGGGGTGGTTCATGGGGCCGGTGATGCTGACCAACAGCCACAGTGTCGGCATGGTCAGCCATGCCACGGTGGGCTGGATGATTGACCGCTATCCGCAGGTGTTTGAGCGCGATCACATGTGGTGTCTGCCCGTGGTGGGGGAGACCTATGACGGGGTTCTTAATGACATCAACGCACGGGGCGTAACCGAAGCTCACGCGCGGGCTGCGCTTGATCATGCCGCGCCCGGACCTGTGGCCGAGGGCAACGTCGGCGGCGGGGCCGGAATGATCGCCTATGAGTTTAAGGGCGGGACTGGCACCGCCTCGCGCCGCATCACAGTGGCCGGGGCGGCATATACGCTTGGTGTTATGGTGCAGGCCAATCACGGGACGCGCGCGGCCTTTGAGGTGGCGGGCGTGCCAGTGGGGCGGGAGATGACCGAAGATTTGGTCTACCCGTCCGAGATGGGCTCGATCATCGTGGTAATCGCCACCGACGCGCCGTTACTCCCGCATCAACTGAACCGGCTCGCCCGGCGCGGTGGCATCGGGATTGGACGCAACGGGACCACGGGCGGGCATAACTCAGGCGATATCTTTCTCGCCTTCAGCACTGCCAATCCGCAAGCAAACCCTTGGCACACGCCGGATGTAATGACGCTGGCGGCGTTGAAGGACAGTCATCTTGACTACTTCTATACCGCCGCAGTGCAGGCGACCGAGGAAGCCGTGCTGAACGCGATGGTCGCAGCCGAGGACCGCGTGGCAGTGAAGCCTGCGGGCAAACTTGTGCGCGCTATCGACCATGAGAGGCTGCGCGCCGTCATGGCCGCCGCGCGCGCCATCTGAAAGGAAATTCCATGGAGATCATCGATTGCATCGGCAGTCCGCGCAGTCGCGGCGAAGTTCACGGCGAGGTGCTGCGCAAACGGATCGCCACGGCGCTGGAGAATTGGGAGGCTGCGACAATGGCGGGGCTGGGTCCGCGCGCGCCTGCAGATTTTGACCGCTACTGCGACGACTTCCTCTCCGGCACCGCCTTGCTGCAACGCGCTGAGGCGGTGACACCCGATTTGATGGCTGAGTTGCGCGGCATCGCGATCGGCGCGGGCCAAAGCTTTGCTCGGATGGCGGTCTATAACCTAATGGATGAGCAATGGTGGTATGACGCGGCCCCGAAGGCACCGCCGCCGGGCTGCAGCCTCATCGCGCAGCGCGTGCCGGGTGGGCATGTGCTGGCTCAAAATATGGACCTTCCTGCGCATATGGAGGGCTCACAGGTGGCCCTGCGCCTTGGCGGGCCAGACATGCCAGAGACCGTGATGTTAAGCGCCGCCGGGATGATCGGGCTGACAGGTGTGAATTCCGCCGGGTTGGCGATTGGCGTGAACACCCTGCTGATGCTGGAACATGCCGCTGACGGCCTGCCGGTGGCCTTCGCCGTCCGACATGCTCTCGGCGCACGCAACAGGGCAACGGCACAAAGACGCTTGGCCGAGGTGGGACACGCCAGCGGACAGCATTACGCAATCGCCACGCGGGAAGGGATCACAGCGCTCGAATGTTCCGCAAGAACCTGTTCGGCGCTGCCCATACCGGACAACGGCAGGCTATTGCACACCAATCACCCCCTGATCAGTTCGGACATCGACCCAACCGCACTGGCGCGCCTAGGTGCGACCGGCTTTACAAAAAGCTCGGCCAATCGCCTGAGTTGGTTGAAGACCCGGCAAGACGGGCTGACAACCGCAGAGAAGGTCAGAACACTGTTTAACGACGCGGACGCGCCGATCTGTATGCGTGCGAAAACCCATGGAGGGTCCAGCACCTTCGCCACCGTCCTTTACAGCATGACCGACAGCATCAATATCCGTATGCGTCAGGGCATAGCGGAAAGTGCGCCCTGGCAGGAGTTCAATTTTCTGGAAGACGCGGGCGCATAACGGTCAGACGCGTTTACGGCGCTCTGGGAGGCATTTTAATTTATTAGAAGCACAGCACAACTCAGGGCGAACCCAACAAAACCGCCGCGCGCGATCATCTCGTGGTTTGTGACCTTACTGTCGATACTGCACTGTATTTTCCTGCATCAAGTACTGACGGCATGAATGATTGGATCGATCATAGAACGTATAAGATACGTTCCATTTCATTCCCTCCACCTCTATTCCTCGCTTAACTAAACCCCTTTAATCGCACCCCCATCGATCCGAATACGCGACCCCGTCACATAACTCGCGCGGGTGGAGGCAAGGAACGTTACCACGTCGGCGAACTCCTCGGGCTTGCCATATCGCCCTGCGGGAATTGTGGCACGGGACTTTGCGGCGACCTCGGCCACATCGCTGTCAGTGCGTTTGGCGGCTGCGGCATCGAGTTCGTCGACACGTTGGGTATGGATGCGCCCGGGCATCACCACATTGACCGTGATCCCATCACCGGCAACTTCGCTCGCCAAGGTCTTTGACCATCCAACCACTGCCGAGCGGATACCATTGCTGAGTGCGAGATTCGGGATCGGTTGCTCAACACCTGATGAGGTGACCGAAATGATCCGGCCCCAGCCCTTCTCTTTCATAGCGGGCAACAGCCGCGTATTGAGGTGGAATAGATTTGCAGCCATCGCCTCAAAATGCACGAGCCATTGGCCGCGCTCTGCGGCCTGCGCTGATCCCGGAGGCGGGCCGCCGCCGTTGTTGACGATGATATCCGCGCCACCCTCGGAAAGCAGGCTGTCGGCCAAGGCGTCCACCTGCGCGAGGTCCGACAGGTCGCATTCAACCGGGCGCACATTTTCTATGCCTTTGGCCCAAGCTTCAATCTTGTCACCGCTGCGCGCCGCGGCGAAAACGGTGACGCCCTCGGCGGCGAGCGATTTCGCAATCGCCATGCCAAGGCCACGGCTGGCCCCCAGAACAAGTGCGCATTTGCCAGTGATTTCCAGATCCATCAGTTCAATTCCTTTAGTCGTTTTTCTTGCCGTGCGATCAGTCGGTCGACCTCGGCACGGGTGGCATCGGTCAACGGCGCGCCGGGGCGGCGCTGCGCGTCATGGGCGATGATGCCCCGCTTCGCGAGCGTGTATTTGCGGATCGCCAGCCCCAGACCGGGCTGCTGCTCGAAACGCGCGAGCGGCAGATAGGCGTCAAAGATGTCCTGCATTCGGTCGATCTCGCCCTTGGTATAGAGAGCCACCACGTCGGCCATCATCTCGGGATAGGCAAAGCCGGTCATCGCCCCATCGGCCCCGCGGGCCATTTCTTCGGGCAGGAACAGACCTCCATTGCCACAAAGGATCGACAGCGGGCGGGTGAGTACCCCTTCGGCGCGCAGGGCGCTGATCTTTTCCAGACCGGGCCAATCTTCGTGTTTGAGGCAGACACAAGTGGGCAGATCATTGACGATCCGCGCAATCACTTTGGGCGCGATCTGAACGCCGGTAACCAGCGGAAAATCCTGCAAAACAAAGGGCACATCGCCAAGCAGTTCGGCGACTTGCGTATAGTAGTTCACAATCTGATCGTCGGTGCGCAGGCTGCCCGGCGGGGCGACCATCACGCCAGCCGCGCCCAGATCCATTACCGCGCGGGTGAGCGTATCGATCTGCGCGAAGCCGGGCGCGGAGACGCCGACAACCACCGGCACACGCCCCCCCACGCGGGCCAAGATACGCGCCACGACCTCGCGGGATTCCTCGACCGTGAGCTTGGGTGCTTCGCCCATCATGCCTAGAACGGTGAGCCCCGTGGCCCCGGCCTCAAGATAGAAGTCGACCATCCGGTCGCAGCTTTCCATGTCGATCCGGCCATCGGGGTGGAAGGGGGTGACGGCAATGACAAAGACGCCCTTAGCGTCTGCTGTGAGTGCGGACATGTTCTCTCCTATCGTGTCTGTTGTAAGGCGACCCGGCCAATGGCCATGGCAGTCGCGGCTTGGCAGGGTTCAACCACGGGAACGCCAAGCTGTGTTTCAAGGTCACTGCGAAAGGCGGTCATGCCGGCGCAGCCGAGGATCAGCACATCGGCACCGGCCCCATCGCGCAGGCTGGTGCCCACGGTCTTGAGCCGCTCAAAGGTGCGCGTTTCATCGGCCAGTTCCAGCACGCCCAGTTCCAGTGGTTCATCACCGGCAAGCCGGTCCATCACACCCATGGCACCGAGATAGCGCATGTGCCGCGGGATGGTGCGGCGCAGAATCGACAGGATGCCAAAGCGCTGGCCCAAGGTCATGGCTGTCAGCACCGCAGCCTCAGCGATGCCGAGCACAGGGCGGCTGGATTGCTCGCGCAGGGCCGCAAGGCCGGGATCGGAGAAACAGGCAACGACAAAGGCGCTGGCCTGTTCCTCAAGTGCTGCGCAATGGGCCAGCATCGGCCCAACGACGCCGTCGACATGCGCCTGCGTTTCGATCCCCGGCGGACCTTCGGCAAGCGTGCGCGCGACGATCGGCACCGAGCTGACTGCGCGCATCGGATCAACGGCGCGGTCAATGCCGTCGGTCACATGCTGGCTGCTGTTGGGGTTGATGATGTAGATCGTCATAGCTGCCCTCCCGGCTGGGTTTCGCTCTGGCCCCAGAAATCAGAAGGCAACGCGAGATCCTGCGCGCCGCCCATCCGCTCAATCATCAATGCGGCCTCTGCGGCGGCGGCGCCAAGCACCTCTGCCTCATCAAGTCGGGTAGCGCGGGCCTCGCGCAGCACCATTTCACCGCCGACCATTACGTTAGTCACGTCATTGCCATTGGCAAAGCAAACCAGTCGATGCACCGGCATATTGCCCGGCTGTAGATGTGGTCGCGCAAGGTCAAGCGTAACGATATCCGCAGCCTTGCCGACTTCCAAAGACCCGATGCGCTCGTCCATCCCGAGCGCTTTGGCCCCGTCGATGGTACACATCTCTAGCACTCTGCCGATGGGCAGCACATCGGCGTCAAGGAAGTGCCGACGGTGGTAATGCATCGCCTGCTGCATGTGCCGAAACATATCGCCTGAGCGATCCGGTGCCGTGGCATCAGACCCAAGCGCCACACAGACGCCAATCTCCATCATTTCAATCGCCGGGCAGCGGCCTGCGATAGATGCATTGGCCGAGGGGTTATGCGCGATTTTGGTATCGGTTTCTGCCGCCAAAGCGATCTCATCGTCATGCAGATCAATGCAATGTGACAGCAGAGCGTCGGGCCCTAAAAGCCCAAGCGCCTGCGCCCGGCGGATGGAGCCCCGCCAATGGCCGTCCTGGGTAAAGATCAGCCCCTTGTCGCGCGCATAGGCGCGCACGGCGCGGCTTTGCGCGCAGGCATCGGCATAATCTTGGGCCGCCATATCGCGCTCATGTTCATCGCGCAGCACGGGGTAGAGCATGGCGATGTTGATCCGGCCAGCGTGGGTGTTGTGCCAGTCGTCGGCCACGGCTTTGCTCGTGTCGAACTGCTGCGCGAAGCTGACCGAATAGGGCCGCCGGTTGCCGCTCTCCCAATCTGCATAGGTCAGCGGATGCGGTGCGCGCGTGGGGCCGATGGCGACGATCGAGCGGGTGCCGACCTCAAGCACGCCGCGGCAATGCGCAGCGGCATAATCGGGATGGTCGCTGCGCATGATCGTATCGCCACCGCCTAGCAGCGAAACCCCTGTGGTCACGCCAAAGCGCAACCGCTCCAACGCGGCCAGCCGCGCCTCGGCGTGCCAAAATTCGGGGGGCGAGACTTGTGTATAGACCTCGCCGCAGATCGCCTCCCACCGGTCGCCGCCATGCATCCCCATCGTTTTGATCAACCCGTGACCCGCATGGGCGTGGACATCGATTAGCCCGGGAAAGACAACATGGCCGGTGGCGTCGATCACCTCCGCCGCCTGCACCTGTTCGCCCAGTTCCGCCGCCGTGCCGATGGCGGTGATGATGCCATCCGATACGGCCACTGCACCGTTCTCAATCACCCGGCGCGCCGGGTCCATTGTGACGACGGCACCGCCGGTCAGGAGCGTATCAGCCTGCATGGGTGGTCTCCTCCAACAAGGGCAATTGCGTCACATCAATCACCCCATCGGCAGGCATAGCGAAACCCGGATGCGTCCCCGCTATCCCGATCACCCGGAGCGGATTATAAAGCGTGAGCCAGGCCGGGTCGTCTTGCAGCAGCGCATAGGCTTGCCGCCAGATCTCGGCCCGGGCGGCGCGGTTGGTCGTGACGCGGCCCTCGTCGATCAGCGCCTCGATCTGCGGGTTGGCATAGCCCTGCCACCAAGACCCGGCGACACGGCTGTCGATCTTCTCAAAAAGCACGCGGTAGGTGCTCATCGGGCTGCTATCAAAGACACATAGGTCGCGTATTTCTTTGCGGCGGACCATATGGGCATAGTCTTCGCGTTCGGGGTGGATATGGACGTTGAGCGCGATGCCCACTTCGGCAAGCTGCGCAGCCAGCGCCGCGGTCAGACGCTCGGCCTCATCCGGCAGACGCGTGGGGCAATCCACCTCAAGTCTGAGACCGTTGCCATGGCCAGCCTCAGCCAGCAAAGCGCGGGCTGTTTCGCGGTCCATCTGTGCGCCCGCCCCCTGCCCCGCACCAAAATGGTTCGGGCTGACAAAGCCACGCAGGGGCCGGGCCGCGCCCTGCATGACCGTCTCGACAAGGGCCTCGCGGTCGACGGCAAGGCTTAGCGCGCGGCGAACGCGGGCATCCGCCAGCGGCCCGCGCGCGGCGTTGAGCAGATAGATGATCGCCACGGGAGAGAGAAACTCATGCCGCATGGTGCCGAGTGCGCGTGAGGCGTCGAAGTCCAACCCATTGGCGACCTGAACCGCGCCCTCCGCCAGCATCGCCTGACGTCGCGCTGCATCTGGCTCCAACAGCCAGGTGATCTCGGCATTGGCGGGGGTGCAGGAAAAATGCCCCGCGACACGGGCGGCGCTGATGCGTTCCGGCGTGATCTGCGTGATGCGGTAGGGGCCGCTCCCGATCTGCGCGCTGTGATCGCCCACATCCAGCGCGGCAAAACCCGAGGGCGAGACGATAAAGCCCTGCTCCAGCACATCCAGCAAGTCCGCCATCGGCGCAGCCAAGGTGACCCGCAGTTGCGTCGGGTCCAGCACTTCAAGCCTTGCCCCACCCAAGAACTGCCGCCAGACCGCCGGCGCGCCTAAGGTATAGCCCTTGTCCTCCCGTGCCATGCGCTCAAGCGAGGCAGCCACAGCAGCAGCATCGCAGGGCGTGCCGTCGTGGAACTGCACGTCCGGCTCTAGCGTGAAAGTCCAAACCTTCGCATCCTCCGACACCTCCCAAGACCGCGCCAGCGCCGGGACAAAGCCCTGCCCCTCGCGTTTCACCAATGTGTCATAGACCGCGTGCAACACCGTCAGCTCATCGGTCGCGTCGGTGCAATCATGCGGGTCATGCAGCCCCAGCCGGGCCTGTGCGATAATGGTCATGCGACATCCCTTTCCGGCTCATCAATCAAGTGACAGGCGACAGTTTGCCCTTCGCCCACATCGCGCAAGGCAGGCCGCTCTGCGGCACAGCGGTCCCATGCAAAGGGGCAGCGGGTGCGAAAGCAGCAGCCCGAGGGCAGTGACAGTGCCGAGGGCACCTCCCCCGAAAGCTCAATCTCTTCCCTGTCGCGCTTTTCCTTGATGCTGGGCGCGGCAGAAAGCAGCGCGCGGGTGTAGGGGTGACGCGGGCGCGAGAAGAGCACGTCGCGCGGGGCGTTCTCCACCATGAAGCCCAAGTACATGACGCCGATTTTATCGGCGATGTGATGCACCACCGAGAGGTCATGGCTGATGAAGAGGTAGGCGAGGCCGAATTCATCGCGCAGGTCTTTCATCAGGTTGAGGATCTGCGCCTGAATTGACACATCCAGCGCCGAGACCGGCTCATCCGCGATGATCAGCCCCGGCGTGACCGACAGTGCGCGGGCGATGCCAATCCGTTGACGCTGTCCGCCCGAGAACTGGTGCGGATAGCGCCCGGCGTGTTCCGCGTTCAGGCCAACGCGGGCCAGAAGCGCTTCGATCTTCGCCGGAACCTCGCGCCGCTCGGCGGCAGTCGCGGTCTGCTGAAGCAGCGGTTCGGCCACGATGTCGCGCACCTTTTGGCGCGGGTTGAGCGAGGCATAGGGGTCTTGAAAAATCATCTGCATCTTGGCGCGAACTGGCAACATCTGCGCGAAACCATGGTCGGCTACATCTTCGCCGTCGATCCGCAACGCACCGCCCGTGGGTTTGTAAATCCGCGCAATGGTCTTGGCGACGGTCGACTTCCCGCAGCCGCTTTCGCCGACCAACGCCATGATCTCGCCGCGGTTGATGCTGAAGCTGACACCGTTCACCGCCCGCACCACCGGACGGTCAAGTCGCGGCCCCTTTTTGCCAAAGCGCAGCCTGTCAAGCACCGAGCCGCCAAGGGAGAAATGCATCTCAAGATTGCGCACCTCGAGCATCGGTGCGGTGGCGTCGGTCATGCGGAATCTCCGGGGCTCAAGGGGAAGTGGCAGGCGGCGGAAAGCGATCCCCGATGCGCGGTGAGGCTTGGCGCGACCTCTGCACAAAGCGCCTGTGCGCGAGGGCAGCGGTCGCGGAAGTTGCAGCCTTTGGGCAGGTTGCGAATGTCCGGCACGGTGCCGGGGATCTGGGTCAGCCGTTCGTGGCGGTTCGACAGATCGGGGATGCTGTCGATCAATCCGCGGGTATAGGGATGCGCGGGGGCTTCGATCAGCTCGCGGGTGCGCCCGCGTTCGACCACGTTGCCGCAGTAGAGCACCGTAATGTGGTCGGCCATTTCCGAGACCACGGCCAGGTCGTGAGTGACAAGGATCATCGAAGCGCCCTTTTCGGCGATCTGGCGTCGCATCAGTTTTAGGATTTGGCTTTGAATGGTTACGTCGAGCGCAGTGGTCGGCTCATCTGCGATGATCAGCCGGGGCCGCGCCAGAAGGGCGATGGCGATAACGACTCGTTGGCGCATGCCGCCGGAGAACTGATGCGGATAGGCCTTGAGCCGCTCTTCGGCCTGACTGATGCCGACGCTTTCCAACATCTCAACACAAGCCGCATGACGCGCTCTGACGTCAAGATCGCTGTGCAGGCGCAGCACTTCGTCCATCTGCCGACCGACAGAGTGCAGCGGGTTAAGCGAAGTCATCGGGTCTTGGAACACCATCGAAATGTCACGCCCCCGGATCTCGCGCAGCCGCGCTTCGCCAGCTTTCACGAGGTCTTCGCCGTCGAGCAGGATCTCCCCGCCTTCGATCTTGCCGGGGCTGTCGATCAGCCCAAGGATCGAGAAACCGACGACAGACTTGCCGCCACCGCTCTCGCCCACCAGTCCCATGACCTCGCCCGCCGCGATGTCAAAGCTGACGCCGTTCACGGCCTTTACGGTGCCCGCGAAGGTGTGGAAATGGGTCCGCAAGTCGCGCACTTCGAGCAGTTTTTTCGGTGCTGTGTCCGCCATTATTTCAACCTTGGATTCAGTTCGTCGCGCAGGAAATCACCAAAGAGGTTGATGCCGAAGACCAGCATCATGATTGCGACGCCGGGGAAGACGCTGGTCCACCAAAGGCCCGAAAACAGTACGTCAAACCCGTTTTTGATGAGCAGCCCCAGCGATGGCTGGGTGATCGGCACGCCCACGCCGAGGAAGGACAGCGAGGCTTCGATCAACACGAAGGTACCGACCTGAATGGTGGCGATAACGATGAGCGGCGTCAGCACATTGGGCAGCACATGTTTGCGGATGATCTTGGCATTGGGCAGGCCCGCGACCTTGGCCGCCTGCACATATTCCTTTTCGATCTCCGACAGGGTCGAGCCGCGCACGGTGCGGGCATAGACCACCCAACCCACCGCCGTCAGCGCGATCAGCACCTTATCGACGCCGGTGCCCACGGCGGACATGAGAAACAGAGCGATCAGGATCGACGGGAAGGACAGTTGGATGTCGGCGATCCGCATGATCACGCTGTCGACCAAGCCACCATAAAACCCGGCGATCAGCCCCAGCAGCGTGCCGATGACACAGGACGCAACCATCGCCACCAACCCGATGAACAGCGAAATCCGCGCGCCATAGAGGATCGACGCCCAAACGTCGCGCCCCTGCCCGTCGGTGCCCAGCCAGAACTGCGGGTCGCCACCGTCGAGCCAGACAGGCGGCTTGTAGCTGTCCATCAGGTTCAGCGCCGCAATGTCATAAGGGTTCTGGCTCACAACAAAGGGGCCGACCAGTACGGCCAGCGCAAAGAACGCCATCAGTGCGCTGCCGATCATTGCCGAGGAACTGCGCCGGTAGTTGTAGAAAAATTCGGATTGGAAGAATGCCGTCATGTCACCGCCCTCATTTCAGCGTGATGCGCGGGTCGATCAGCGTGTAGACGATGTCGACAAGGAAATTGATCACCACAAAGATCAGTGCGACCAGCATGAGGTAGACCACGATCACCGGGCGGTCGGCGCGGTAGATGCTGTCGATCAAGAGCTTGCCCATACCGGGCCAAGAAAAGATCGTCTCGGTGATGGTGGCAAAGGCGATGAGGTCGCCCAGTTGCAGGCCAAAGATGGTGATAACCGGAATGAGTGCGTTTTTCAGCCCGTGTTTATAAAGCACATCGCGGCGCGTTGCCCCTTTGGCGCGAGCGAACTTCATGAAGTCCTGCCGCCCAACCTCCATCATGCCCGCGCGGGTCATGCGCAGCAGGATCGCCATGGTGGCGAGTGAAAGGGTCACAGCGGGCAGAATGATGTGATGCCAGCCGTCTGCGGTCAGCAGACTGATGCGCAGGCCGAAAATCTCGGCAGTGTCGCCCCTGCCCGAGGAGGGAAAAATGCCCCAATGCACGGCAAAGAGAAAGATCAGCACCATGCCGACCCAGAAACCCGGCAGCGAAATACCCAAGAGCGAGCCTGCCATGATGGTGCGGCTGATGCGGCTGTCGGGGTTTGCCCCGGCATAGACGCCAAGCGGAATGGCCACCGCAAGCGCCAGCGCCATGGCGACCAGCACCATCTCGACGGTGGCGGGCAGACGCTCGAGGATCAGCGTCATCGCGGGCTGGCGGAAGACATAGGAGTTGCCAAAATCGCCCTGCAACAGACTGGTGATAAAGCGCCAGTATTGTACCAGCAGCGACTGATCGAGCCCGAGGATACGCCGCGCCTGCGCGATCTCGGCATCGGTGGCGTCAATGGGCACGACCATGAACACCGGGTCGCCGGTGAAACTCATCATCAAAAAGACGATCACAGAGACGACCCAGAGCACGAGGCTCATCTGGATCAGGCGTTTCAGCAGATATCCGAACATCGGCGGCTACAGTCTTTCGGCAAGGGGAGGAAGACCCCGGCAGCGCTTGGCCGCCGGGGTCGCGGGGGCGTGGCTTATTCGGCCACGTCCATGTCGTAGGCCCAGATGAACTTATCCACGCGCGGCGAAAGGCTGACACCATCGCGTTTGGCATAGATGTCCTGCTCGTAGTGGACCGGGATCATCGGAATATCGGCCAGCAGGATTTTCGAGGCTTCCTGTAAGTACTTGTCCCGCTCTTCGATGCTGGGCGTGGCGTCGGCCTTATCGACCAGCGCATCCAGTTCCGGGTTGGAGTAGGAGCCACGGTTGACCTGCCCGTAGCCGTCCTTCTTGTCACGTGTGTAGAACAGCGCGCCATACATCGAGCCCGCATCGCCCGCCGGCACATCCCAGCCCGACATGATGAAGCTCGACTGCTCCGTCGGCACCCGGATGTAGCCCCAGAAGTTCGACTTGGGCATGATGTTAAGTTGCAGGTCAATGTTGATCTTGGCCAGCATCGACGCCAGCGCCTGCGCGATCTGCGCGTCGTTGACGTAGCGGTTGTTGGTGGCGTCGAGCGTCATGGTAAAGCCGTCGGCATAGCCCGCTTCGGCCATCAGTTCCTTAGCCTTTTCGATGTCTACGGGGTACATCTCGCGGAAGCTCATGCCGTCGGCATAGCCGATGTGGCTTTCTGGAACGAATTGGTCACTGGGTGTCGCGAGCCCGTTCATGACGATCTTGTTGATCGCATCGGTGTCGACCGCGCGGGCGATGGCTTCGCGCACCCGCTGGTCAACCATCGGGTTGTCACCCTCAATGGTGGGCGATTTGGCGCGGGTGTCCATCGCAAGCACGACGTTCAAGAGGCTCGGGCGGGTGACGACCTCAAAACCCTCTTCGCGTTTGACCCGGTCCACGTCACGTACAGCGAGGTCTTGGATCACGTCCACTTCGCCGGTCAACAGCGCGGCAGTGCGGGTCGCTGGATTGGTGATCGGGCGGAAGGTCACCGTGTCGATCTTGGGCGCGCCGGCCCAGTAGCCGTCAAAGGCATTCAGGGTCAGTTTCTCTTCCTTGATCCACTCACCAAGCTTGTAAGGCCCGGTGCCCATCGGCTCGAGGTCCATCTTCTCGTCGCCGGTGGCTTCGGTGTATTCACTGTCGAGGATCAGCAATTCGGCCAAATCGTTGGGCAGCACCGCATAGGGCTTTGGCGTCGTGATTTCGACTGTCAGATCATCCACGGCGGTAATAGAGGCGATATTCGCGACCAGATCGGGGCGGATCGACTCTCGGGCTTTTTCGACAGTGAAAACCACGTCTTCGGCAGTGAAATCATTGCCGTTGTGGAATTTCACCCCCTCGCGCAGCTTGAACCGCCAAGTCGTGTCATCGACGTTTTCCCAGCTTTCCGCGAGGCCGGGGCCAAAGGACAGATCGGCGCTGCGTTTCACCAGCGGATCATAGAGGTGGTAATACATGATGTTCGAGGACAGCTCTTCGCCCGCCAGGGGGTAAAGGTGGCTGGGGTCCGATGTCAGGCCGATGGTTACGGCCTTTTCGGCCAGCGCCACGCCCGCCGTGGTGGCCATCAAGGCCAGACCGAGGGCACCGACACGCAGCGCGGTTTCACTGAGGTATTTCATCGCAGGTTTCTCCACTGTTGGATGGGTGACGGGGCCGCTTTTTCGGCCCTCATTCATTGTTGTCTTGAGAATTTCATGAAAGCGCAGCTCAGTGCCCCGGGCGCGCGGTCTGGACCTCAATCTGGTAACCTTCGGGGTCGTTCATCGCGAAGGCGCGGATGCCCAGCTCGTCGCTGTCGAACATCTGGGTCAGACCGGGGACGGCATTGGCCTCGGCCCAAGCATACCAAGCATCCACATCCGGCACCCGCAGGCAAAGCTGCACGGTCTTTTTGTCCTGCCACTTCTGCATGCCGCGGGTCTCGTCCACGAGGCCAACATGGGCCTGACCGTCGATGCGGTAGATCTTGGACCAACCCTGATCGATGGCGAGCGTGAGGCCCAACACGTCTTCGTAAAAGCGCATCGCTGTCGGCAGATCACGGTAGTACTGGAAGGTGATCGCCAGAACGATACCGCCCTCAGGTCGTTGCGCTTGCATGAAGCCCCCACTGCGTTCCTAATTGGTATCCATACGGTATACACTCGGAATGCTGAGTCAACCACCTTTGCGGTGGCGCTGCTTCAAGCGGGATCAGAATGGGTGATAAATGTGCGAAATGATCGATTTTCGAACATTACTGAGATGCAGCTTCATCGCAGCGCTGGCTGCTTCGGGTTCCCCGGCGATAACCGCGTCGATCAAAGCGATATGTTCCTCGCAACCCGGGACCAGACGATCGGGGATGGAACCTTGATCATACATACCGGTTTTGACCTTAAGACTTTCGATCAGCTCGAGCAAAAGATTGGAGCCAGCCATCTCGGCAAGGATGAAGTGAAGCCGCATATCGAGTGCCGAATGCTCTGCCGCTGTGGGGCGCGGGCCATCTATAAACCCTTGCATTTTATTACGAATATCGCTCAATTCGGCGGTGGACTTGCCCGAAGACGCGGCTTTGCGTGCCGCCTCACATTCCAGCAAGCTACGCACATGGAGGATCTCCATGATCTCACTCAAAGACACGCTTGAAACCACCGGCGCGCTGCCGGCGCTGCGCTTCGCAAGGCCTTCGCTCACCAATTGACCAATCGCCTCCCGCACCGGTGTGCGCGATACACCCAGATGGTCGGCGAACTTCTTTTCGCTCAGCCGCGTACCCGGCTCAAGCGTGCCATCCAAAATCATCGCCTTCAGCCGTTTGAAGGTGGCATCCCCGAGCGTTTCGATTTTATCGGTCATGTTACCTCCTCTCGGGGCCAAGAGCCCGCCTCCTCCGCGATACACCTTTTACTGGTATACCAAATGGTATACGCATGGTATGAATAATTTCACCACCCTGGATACTGCATATCGTCGAGGTTGCCATGCAAAGCAAACAGATTGACACCGCCATTCGTGGCGGGACCGTTGTAACGCCCTCCGGCGTTGCGGTTCAGGACATCGCCATCACGGATGGCAAAATCAGTGCATTGGGCAACACCATTCCGTCCTCCGCTCCGACAGAAATCGACGCGCGGGGCCTGCTTGTCCTACCGGGCGGCGTCGACACCCACTGCCATATCGAACAGATGTCCGGCGCCGGGCTGATGAACGCCGACACATTCCGCAGTGCCACCCGTTCCGCCGCGATGGGCGGGACGACGACGACCGTCTCATTCGCGGCACAACATGCGGGCCAGAAAATGCGGCAGGTGGTCGGGGACTATGCCGCGCTGGCTGAAAAGGGCGCGGTAATCGACCATGCCTTTCACATGATTGTCGCCGATACCGGCAACGGCAACCTGGCACAGGACATTCCCACATTGATCGCCGAGGGGCATCGTTCAATCAAGATCTTCACGACCTACGCAAAAGTGCGCCAAGATGACAAATCGATCCTCGACATCCTCGCTTTGGCCCGCGACGCGGGCGCGCTGGTTTGCTTCCACGCTGAGAATGACGGGCTGATCGGCCATATGACCGAAAAGCTACTGGCCGAGGGCAAGATCGCGCCAAAATACCACGCTGCCTCCCACCCCCGCGCGGCCGAGATCGAGGCCATCGACCGGATGTGCCGCTTTGCCGAATTCACCGGGGCGCGGATCATGATCTTTCACGTCTCGACCCGCGAAGGGGCCGAGATCATCCGCGCCGCCCGTGCCCGTGGCGTAAAGGTGCAGGCCGAGACCTGCCCGCATTACCTGTTTATGACCGAGGACATTCTGGAGCGTGAGAACCCGGCCCGCTTCATGTGCTCCCCTCCGCAACGTAGCCGCGACGACCAAGAGGCGCTTTGGGACGCCATGGCCGATGGCACGATTGAGCTCATCACCTCGGACCATGCGCCCTACCGCATGGATGCGAGTGGCAAGTTCGCCCACGGCAAGGACGCCCCCTTTAATCAAATCGCCAATGGGATGCCGGGGTTGGAAACGCGCTTGCCGCTGATGTTCAACGCTATGGTGAGCGCGGGGCGCATGGGGGTTGAGGCTTTCGCACAGCTGACCGCCACCGCCCCTGCTCGGGCCTTTGGCTTGACCCAAAAAGGCGTGATTGCCGAAGGGTTCGACGCGGATCTGGCGGTATGGGATCCGGAACTGTCATATACCTATGGCGCCGATGATCTTCATGACAACACAGGGTACAATCCCTTTGAGGGCACCACTGTCAAAGGCCTGCCGCGCCATGTCTTCTCACGCGGGGAAATGCTGGTGCGCAATCGGACCCTTATGACAGAAGCGCCTCGTGGGTGCTGGCAGCCGATGAGCGCCGGATAGGGGCGCCTTCGCAGCGCCCCTGCCCTTTTGCGTAGTCTAGAGGCTTAGTTCATGCCGTAGGTTGCACGGTCCAGCTTGTCGTAGATCTCTGCCTTCGCCAGCGCGGCCAACGCGTCGGCGTCGCTGTGATCCACATCTGCCAGCAGTTCGGCCCAGCGGTCCACAATGCGCTTGTAGTCGTCCAGCAGCGCTTCGGGGTTCTCGATCCCGCGGCCCTTGGCGTTCTCGATCAACACCGCCTCATCCGCACTCACGAATTCCGCCAGCGCATCCTTGAGGGCCTGATCCGGCTCGAAGACTTCTAGGCCGCCTTCTTTGGCAGAGGTCACAGCTTTCTCGACATCCTTGTCGAACTCAACCCGGTGCTGGGCCAAGTAATAGGCCATCTGGTCAAACAACACGTCGCGCGACTCTTGCGACAGACCCTGCCAGAACGTCGGGTTATAGCCCCACTCAAAGCCCGCGTAGTAGTTTCCCACGGCCAGCATGTTCAGATGCGTGACCACATCGGAAAGAGAGAAGGAATCCAGCGCATCGGCAGCCGCCACGGCACAGTCGAGCGACCCTGTGTCGAGCCCGGTGTACATCTCGCTTGAGGGGATCGACACGGGCACGGCGCCCACATGCTCGGCAAAACGCGACCATGCGCCGCCAGCCATGCGCAAACGCTTGCCTTGGATGTCCTCATAGGTGGCCACAGGCGTGTTGCACATCATGTAATATTCCGAGGTCGAATAGCCGCCGCCAAAGACCACACCGTTGTCTTTCCACTCGGCCAGCGCGGCCTCGTTGGTCAGGCCAAATTCGGTCGAGGCAAAGGCCATGACCATCGGGTCGGTATTGTAGAAGGCAAAGTTGCCGATCAGGTTCGCGACCGGAAGCTCGGACGGGGTGTAGGTGCCTGCGTGATAGGTCACCTGCGCCACGCCGTCGCGGACACCCTGCAAAGAGGCGGCAGGCGGCAGCAGCGAGCCACCGGCGAAGACGGTGAAGTTCACGTCACCCTTGGTTTCTTCGGCCACGCGCTCGGCGAATTCCACATAGGGCCCGCGCACCATCGAATGGCGCTCTGCAAAGAAATGGTTCGCGTTCTGGGCTGCGGCAACGGTGCCAAGGCCACAGGCCGCGAGGGCCAAAAGGGATGTGTTCAGTTTCATAGTGTCGTCTCCTCCGGTTGAAATTGCGTCACTGCGCCATGAGCGAGGGCAGGAACAGGCTGATCGCGGGAAAGGCGATCAGGATAAAAAGCGTCACGATGTCCATGGCGATGAACCACGTCGTGCCCGAGATAATGTCGCGCAGCTTTACCTCGCCCGAGAGCGCGCTGTGCAGGACGTAGAGGTTCAGCCCAACTGGCGGTGTTACCAAACCGATCTCCAAAAGCTTGATACAGATGATACCGAACCAGATTAGGTTGATGTCTGCGGCTTCTAGCACCGGGAGCAGGATCGGCAGGGTCAGCAGGATCAGACCAATTGAGTCGATCACCATGCCCAATATTACGAAAAGCGCTGCGATCATAAGAATGATCACGATCTGATTGTCAGAGACCGCCAACATCGCGTCTGTCAGCGCACGCGGTACGCCTGACAGGCCCATGAATCGGGTGAACATCACTGCCCCAATTGACAGAAAGAAGATTGAAGATGTCGCCAGCGTCGTCTGGCGGATCGCCTCGGCCAGTGCTTTGCGGGTCAGCGAGCGGCGCAGCAAAGCGACCGTCGCGGCGAGGAACGCGCCCACGGCACCGGCCTCGGTCGGGGTGAAGAAGCCCCCAAAGATGCCACCCAAGACGCCCAGCACAAGCACCGGGAACGGCCAGACCGACCAGATCAGACGGAACAGCTGCGCACGGTCGATCCGCTCAACAAGGGGCGGTGCCAACGACGGCGTGATGGTGGCCCGCACGGTGATCATCGCCATGTAAACGAGCGCAGAGAGCACACCGGGAATGACACCCGCAATGAACAGCTGGCCAATCGATTGCTCGGTGAAAATGCCATAAAGGACCATCAGGATCGACGGCGGAATGAGCGAGCCAAGCGTGCCCGAGGCCGCGACCACGCCGGTGGCCAGCGACGGGTGGTACTTCGCCTTCAACATTTCTGGCACGGCGATTTTCGACATGGCCGCCGTCGTTGCGATGGACGACCCGGAGGCGGCAGCAAACAGGCCACAAGCCCCGACGCTGGCTGACGCCAGCCCGCCCGGCACCCGCGCCAGCAGCACGCGCAGCAGATCGAAAGCGCCTGCTGTCAGCCCGGTATTAGCGGCGATAAAGCCCATAAAGAGGAACATTGGGATCGCGGTCAGCGACCAGTCCCCAATTAGGTTGAACGGCATGGCGCTGACGATGCCAAGCGCGGCTTGCAGATTGAACATGATGGTGATGCCAACAAAGGACACCGCCATCAGCGCTGTGCCGATGGACATGCGAAAGGCCAGCAGGCCAAACAGTGCGCCAACACCGATCCAACCGATAACAAGATTGCTCATGACATGCCCCCATCAAGGTCGGACTGAGTGACAGGCTGTCCGCGCAGCACCAAACCGGCACGCAGCAAAGCGGCAAAGCTGGCAAGCCCAAAGCCAAGCGGTAGAACCATGCGCGACGGCCAAACGATGACCTCGCGCCCGCCCATCACGACCTCGCCCACACGCAGCGCCCGCACGGCATCAAGCCCCGTGCGCCATGTCATCACGGCAAGAATGGCCGCAGCGGCAAGACAGCTGAAGATCAGCGCGAGTTTTTGAAGCCAATCCGGGAAGTGATTGAACAGAAGGTCGACCGAAATCTGCTGGTCCTGCATTTCAACAAAGGCCATCGGCAGCATGACCAGCGCGACCATATAGTAATAGGACGACATCTCGACCGTGCCTTGAATAGGCGCGTTCCACACCAGCTTTGCCACGACATCGGCCACGATATTTAGCATCATTGCGATGACGCCAAAGCCGCCGATGAACATCAGCCATGAGCATATTTTGTTAAACAGCGTCAGCATCGGGCCTCCTCCCCCATACCAAGACGGGATCTGGGCCCGTTATTCCAATTCAACCTCACCGCTCGGGGGTCAGTTGACAAATAGCGATGGTTGATCGAGTGATAACGAAACGCGATCAACTAGGACGAGGCGCATGAACGACAGCATCAGGCCTACCCGGCTCGACCTTCGGCATCTGCGCTATGCGCTAGCCGTGGCCGATGCCAGCGGGTTCCGCGCCGCCGCAGAGACGCTCAATATCGCGCAGCCCGCGATTTCGAAAGCTGTAAAAGACACGGAAACCGATCTGGGCTTTCGCATTTTTGACCGCAGCGGCCCGCGCGTTGTGCCCACCCCCGAAGGCGCGGTTTTCCTTGAAGACGCGCGCCAGACGGTCGCGCAGTTCGAGCGCACGATCCGCGCCTCGCGCAGAAATGCTGCTGGCGCGCGCGGGCATATCATCGTCGGCTACTCCGCCCTTGCCACCTCGCGGCAGATCTCCGAGGCACTGGATGCATTTCATCGCAGTGTGCCGGGTGTGCAGGTTGAGATGCATGTGATGTCTACCGATAACATGCTGAAAAACTTGAAGTCTGGCCAGATCGACCTCGGTTTTCTGCTCTCTCATCCCACCGTCGGCGCGCCGGGAATAGACCAGATGCCGGTCTGGCGCTCGCGCATCGGTGTGGTCGCTCCCGCTGGTGAGATGCCTTCAGAAGTCAAGGATTTGGAGAGCACACCCTTTGTCATGGGACTGCGGGAAAACTGGCGCTCTTGGCGCGCCCTTCTGGACAGCGCATGTGATCAGGTCAACCTCGCCCCTGTGGTGGTAGATGAGGCTTGGGACGTGCAGGTGATCTTGCAACGCGTGGCCGAGCGCCGCGGTATGACGTTTTTTCCGATGAGCATGGCCGACAGCCTGCCCGCCGCCTTAACATTGGCGCCGGTTGCCGGGCTCGACGCAGAGGCAACGATCTCCATGGCGTGGAGCCTTAAGGCGGATACCGGGCTGCTGCGCCAATTCCGCAATCACTTCCCGCCCTTGGGCTGATCGCGTTCGGTTATCGCACGATACCGCAAGTCTATTTGCGTCTCCGCCCCATAGCGCGATTTTATGCGCCTATGGAACAAACACCGATTGCACCCTTCGACCTGCCAGAAGCGCAGCCTTTTCTTCTCGAAGGGAGCAAAACCGGTTTCCTCTTCTTCCATGGGTTCACCAGCACGCCGCAAAGCGTACGAGAGGTCGCTCATCAGGTTCACGCGACGAGCGGTGCCACCGTATATTGCCCGCTGCTGGCGGGGCATGGTGAGACCCCTGCGGTCTTGGCAAAGACGGGACAAGCCGACTGGGTAGCCTCCGCCGAAGCGGCTCTCGAAACCCTGTGGTCCCGCTGCACGCAGGTGATCGTTGGCGGCCTTTCGTTGGGAGCGACGCTGTCGCTCAACCTCGCGGCCCGGTTCCCAGAAAAGATACACGGCGTGGTTAGCATCAATGGCTCAACTGGCCTCTATCGTCCTGAGGTGGTCGCGCCGCTATACGAAACGAAAGGGCCCAGCTTTATCGCCGGGATCGGATCCGATATCGCCGAGCCGGGTATGACCGAGGTCTGCTATGACCGCATTCCCCAAGTAACGCTGAAAGAGCGCTTTCTCTTGACCAATGCCACCGGTGCGCTGCTGCCATTGATACGACAGCCCATCTTAATACAGCAATCGCGCCGCGATAACGTTGTAGACCCCAAAAACGCGCCTCGCATTGCCACATCGGTGGGGTCGAGCGAGATCCATCTCATCTGGTTAGAGCGATCTTACCACGTCGCAACATTAGATTATGACCGACGGCTAATCGCTGATCGGATTAGTGAATTTCTGAGCCAGTCGAAATTTCGCCATTTCGGGACACAAACTCTAGCGTGATTTTTTGTTCAAGGTAGCCCGAGATGCTACTGCACATAGCGCCTTCGAGATGCGCGGCGATTAAGGATCACAAACTTAGTGCTCGCCGACATTGAAAGTTGCTGACATTTGCGCGGTCCGATATTTACTGCGGGTTGAAGGGCCTCAGCGAGTTACTGACCTGATATTTTGCGTTCGCAAACGATCGCGTTTCCACAGAATGGGCAGGAAGGAGCCATTCGCTGCACCTGCGCGGTAAGATTGGGCCGAAGGCACCAGCCGACATTCAAACGGTAACGACTTGAAGATCCCTTCTGCGGTGCGGAAGGCAGTTCTGAGCCCACTTTACCGGATGCCGGTTCGTGCAGTGGTGGTGCCATTTGCGGTCGTCACACGGAATGCGCCATCTGATTTGGAAATCTCCAGCACCTCATCATTGATGATCTCTGCGCCATAAATTTCGGCATGGGATTGCATCCGTCCAAGCAGGTCCTCGCCCGAAATGCCGCCAGGAAAGGGAGCGAGATTGTGAGCCTTGGGTATTTTCAGCGCCCGTCCTTCGCGCGCATCGAAGACCACGACCTCGCGAAGAAAGCGAGCAAGGTATAGTGCGGCGGTAAGACCCGCTGGCCCGCCACCGATGATGATGCAGTCTTTCATCTCGGTTATCCTATAAAAGCTCGCTAAATTTGCCACATGATGCAGTTATCCCGGCAATAGCTGGCTGAGTTGAAAGGCTGTGAACGCGCTTCCAGCCAACACGGCTCCGCCGATCACGAAAATGCCCCCGATCAACACTGCCACACCACTTGAGCGATCAAGCACAGCGATCTCCTCAGGTGGCGCGTTGAAATATGCGCGGCCCATCACCCGCGCATAGTAGAACAGCGACGCAACGGTATTGGCAGCTGCAACCACCGCGAGCCAAGTATAGCCGCCGTCTACCGTGGTCATGAACAGCGCCAGTTTACCCAGAAATCCGACTGTTGGCGGAATGCCCACCAGAGAGAGGAAGGAGACCACCAGTACTGTCGCCACGAGCGGGCGCCGCTTGGCCAAGCCGTCGTAGTTGGCTATAGCCGTGCGCCCGCGTAGGTATGCCACAACCGCAAAGGCTGCGAGATTGCCTATCGCATAGCTGGCTATGAATGCCAAAAGGGCGCTCAGCGCATCTGGGCTAAGCCCCAGAACGGTGACGGCCATCAATACGTAGCCTGCCTGTGCCACCGAGGACCAGCCGATTAGCCGGCGGATATCATCCTGCCAAAACGCGGCCAGATTGCCCAAGGTCATTGTCGCTGCGGCTAAAATCGCGATCAGCGGGCGCAGGCCAAGGAATTCGGGGGGCACAAGCTGCACGAGGCGGGCCAATGCGATGGCCGCGCCGATCTTGGGCACGACCGTCAGGAATGCGGCTGAAG
>Ga0209345_10000876_pt1 | contig 38640 bp, 40 predicted proteins | sample Cruoilmetagenom7_FD_187294 | JGI IMG/M metagenome (GOLD analysis project Ga0209345, IMG submission 187294) | Oil polluted marine microbial communities from Coal Oil Point, Santa Barbara, California, USA - Sample 7 (SPAdes) (version 2) | ecosystem: Environmental > Aquatic > Marine > Oil seeps ...
ATGTCGTGCTGCATGAAACCGGCCAGATTGCCGATGTCGAGGTGATGGGCGTCAAGACCTCGCCGGTGGCCACGGCGGCCGAAGTGGCAGCGGCCAACCCTCTGGGCAAGATCCCGGCCTTGTTGCGCGATGATGCGCCCGCGATCTATGACAGCCGGGTGATCACGCGGTTTCTTGACACCCGCGCCGGGGGCAAGCTCTATCCTGATGCCCGTATCTGGGATATCCTGACCCTTGAGGCCACGGCTGACGGGATCATGGATGCCGCCGTGCTCATGACCTATGAGCGCCGTATCCGGCCCGAGGACAAGGTCTTCGAGCCGTGTATCGAGGCACAATGGTCCAAGGTCTCGGGCGCGCTCGACGTGCTGAATGACCGCTGGATGAGCCACCTGGAAGGCCCGCTCTGCATGGGGCAACTCGCTGTCGGTTGTGCGCTTGGCTATCTAGATTTCCGTCACGACGCGCGGCAATGGCGCAAGGATCGCGGCGCGCTGGATGACTGGTATGCCGCCTTTTCGCAGCGGCCCTCGATGGTGGCCACAGCGCCCAGGGACTGAACGGGCCGCGCAAGCCCTTTACTCAAAACACAAAGGCCCTGGCGATCCCGCGCAGGGCCTTTTTCCATTTTCCGGATCGTGTCGCCGTCAGAAGCGGAAAGACAAACCCACGTTCAGCGCATTGCTGATCAGCCGCGTGTTGAGGGTACCGCCACCTTCGAGGTCTGCCTCATTGTCAGAGACGATGAACTGGTATTCACCAAATGCCGCCCAGCGATCGTTCAGATCATAGGACGCACCGGCCGTCAGGCGCAGCGCGGGGCCGGTGTATTGATAGCCGTAGGTCCGGTTGCCATTCTCGGTCACATCGACATGGGGCACGGCAATGCCAAGCCCTGCGCCAACATAGGGCGTGAAACGATCCGCCCAGAGACCCGGCCAGCGCTTGGCCACATTGGCGGTGACGATGTTTTGCCCGTCAGTGAATTCCAGCCGCGAGAAACCCGCCGGCATCTCGCCTACGGGCGCATAGAACTTGGAATGAGTCACTTCGATCCCGTAACCGATGTTGCTGGGCTGCCACCACATCGCACGCACCCCGTAGTAGGGCGGCATGTCCAGTGATTTGCCGTCCCAACCGATGTTCTCGTCGAAGGATGTTCCATCGGCGCGGGTGCCGCTGACGGAGCTGTGCGGCGCTGTCTGCCACCCACCATAGACGCTGATCTCCGTCTCGGCCGCCAAGGGCACGGCCGTGGCCGCCAAGATGGCGAGGACAACTGGCAGACGGTTCAGCATGATCTTGGCCTTTCGCGCGGTACTGAGCTTTGATGGTTGAAGTTTTCACGCTATGTCAACCTGCACCGATGCACCATAGTCCAGCCATCGCTGAACGACAATATCGGCGGCGATGTACCAAAGGTCGCAGTTTGTCACACATTGGCATTGTGCGCTGGACGAGTCGGGGTTGCCCCGCTACATACCGCTTCGGAATGGCTGCGCGTTGCGCGGCCGAGACCCGTATTTGGCCGGTTTCGGCCCAGAAATGGAGAGAACCTCGTGTCCCACGCAGAAGATCACGAAGGCACCCGCAGAGATTTCCTTTACTATGCCACCGCAGGCGCTGGTGCCGTGACCGCAGGTGCAGCCATCTGGCCGCTTGTCAACCAGATGAACCCTTCGGCAGACGTTCAGGCGCTTGCGTCGATTCGCGTCGATGTTTCGGGCGTCGAGCCCGGTACGCAGTTGACCGTGAAATGGCTGGGCAAACCGGTGTTCATCCGCCGCCGCACGGAGACAGAGATCGAAGAGGCGCGGGCCGTGGAGCTGAGCCAGCTTCCCGACCAGAACGCGCAGAACCGCAACGACCTGACGCTTGACGCATCCGACCAGAACCGCACGCTGGACGAAGCTGGCGAGTGGCTGGTGATGATCGGTGTCTGCACCCACCTGGGCTGCGTCCCCATGGGTGATGGCGCCGGGGATTTCGGCGGTTGGTTCTGCCCTTGCCATGGTTCGCACTACGACAGTGCCGGCCGTATCCGCCGTGGACCCGCCCCCGAGAACCTGTGGATCCCTGTCGCCGCATTCGAAGACGAAACAACGATCAAGCTGGGTTAAAGGAAAAGCAACATGGCTGGAATTCCTCACGACCATTATGAACCGAAGACCGGTGGCGAGAAGTGGCTGCATTCGCGCCTGCCCATCGTGGGTCTTCTGTATGACACGATCATGATCCCCACGCCCAAGAACCTGAACTGGATGTGGATCTGGGGCATCGTTCTGACCTTCTGTCTGGCGCTGCAGATCGTGACCGGCATCATCCTGGTGATGCATTACACACCTCACGTCGACCACGCCTTCGCCTCGGTCGAGCACATCATGCGGAACGTGAACGGCGGGCACATGCTGCGCTATCTGCACCAGAACGGCGCGCACCTGTTCTTCCTGGCGGTCTATCTGCATATTTTCCGCGGTCTCTACTACGGCAGCTACAAGGCACCGCGCGAGATCACGTGGATCATCGGCATGCTGATCTATCTGCTGATGATGGCGACCGCTTTCATGGGATACGTGCTGCCTTGGGGTCAGATGTCCTTCTGGGGCGCGACCGTGATCACCGGTCTGTTCGGTGCCATCCCCTTCGTGGGCGAGGCACTGCAGACCTGGCTGCTAGGCGGACCTGCCGTGGACAATGCCACGCTGAACCGCTTCTTCTCGCTGCACTATCTGCTGCCATTCATCATCTCGGCACTGGTTGCTGTGCATATCTGGGCCTTCCACACCACCGGCAACAACAACCCGACCGGTGTTGAAGTGCGCCGCACCTCGAAGGAAGACGCCGAGAAGGACACCCTGCCCTTCTGGCCCTATTTCGTGATGAAGGACCTGTTCGCACTGGCGCTGATCCTGGTGGTCTTCTTTGCGCTTGTCGGCTTCATGCCCAACTACCTGGGTCACCCCGACAACTACATCGAAGCAAACCCCCTCGTGACGCCGGCTCACATCGTGCCGGAATGGTACTTCCTGCCGTTCTACGCGATCCTGCGTGCCTTTACCGCTGACGTCTGGGTGGTTATCGCAGCAGAATGGATCACCGGTGGTATCGTCGACGCCAAGTTCTTCGGCGTGCTGGCCATGTTCGGCGCCATCGCCGTGATGGCGCTGGCACCCTGGCTGGACACCAGCCGCGTGCGCTCGGGCCGGTATCGTCCGATGTTCAAGTGGTGGTTCGCCCTGCTCTGTGTCGACTTCGTCGTGTTGACATGGGTTGGTGCGATGCCGGCAGAAGAGCCCTATGCCACGATCTCGCTGATCGCTTCGGCCTATTGGTTCGCCTACTTCCTGGTGATCCTGCCGCTTCTGGGCGTCATCGAAAAGCCGCAGGCCGCGCCTGCGACGATCGAAGATGACTTCAAGTCGCATTACGGTGCGACCTCCGGCGCCCCTGCCGAGTAAGAAAGGAAACGGGACTATGTTGAAAAAGATTGCGATAGCCGCAGTTGCTGCCCTGACCCTTTCGGGCGGGGCGGCCCTGGCGGCTGGCCAAGCAGGCCACGTGGAAAACGTTGACTTCTCGTTCCAGGGGCCTTTCGGAACCTTTGACCAGAACCAGCTGCAGCGCGGGCTTCAAGTCTATACGGAGGTCTGCTCGGCCTGCCATGGCCTGCGCTATGTGCCCCTGCGCACCCTGGCTGACGAGGGCGGACCCAATATGCCCGAGGATCAGGTGCGTGCCTATGCCGCCCAGCTTGAAATCTTTGATGCCGAGCTGGACGACTTCCGCCCGCGGACGCCGACCGACCACTTCCCGATGTCGAACCTTTCAAACGCGCCTGACCTGACACTGATGGCCAAGGCGCGCGCCGGTTTCCACGGGCCGTATGGCTCGGGGATCAACCAGCTTTTCAAGGGGATCGGTGGCCCTGAGTACATCTATTCGCTGCTGATGGGCTATACCGGTGAGGAAAAGACCGAAGCAGGGACTACTCTGTATGAGAACACTGCCTTCCCCGGCGGCTGGATCGCCATGGCGCCCCCGCTCTACGAGGATCAGCTTGAATATGCAGATGGTCACAGCAACTCAATGGAAGCCGTTGCGGAAGACGTGGCCGCGTTCCTGATGTGGACCGCTGAACCCAAGATGATGGCCCGCAAGCAGACCGGTTTTGTCGCCGTGCTGTTCCTGTCGGTTCTGACAGTATTGCTCTATCTGACCAACAAGCGCATCTGGATGCCGGTAAAGCGCAAGGAAAAGAACGCCTGATCCCAAGGGATCAAGTCGACGTGGAAAACCCCGCCCAGTGCGGGGTTTTTCTTTTCAGAGCGACTGTCACACGCCCAGGTAAGCCGCAAGTGCGGGTGGCGGATTGTCCAGCAGGGGAAGAGTGGGCTGTGGCGGCAAGGCCACCCCATCAGCCACAATGATGACCAGCGGCGCGATCCGCCGGGCATCGGCGGGATCGTGGCTGACCATCAGCAAGGTCGCACCTGTCTCGGCCGCCAGCGCCGCGACCAGATCCAGCATCTCGTTCTTGAGCGCGGGCCCCAAAGCCGCGAACGGTTCATCCAACAGGATAAGCGGACACCGCTGCACAAGCACTCGCGCCAGGGCCACACGCCCCTGCTGCCCACCCGAGAGCGCAGAGGGTTTGCGCCCTTCAAGACCACTGAGCCCCACACGGGTCAGTGCCTGGGCCACGCGGGTCTGATCCTGACTGCTCAGCCGAAGATCGGGGCGGATCCCGAGCCCGACGTTCTGGGCTACCGTCAGATGCGGAAACAGATTGTTGTCCTGAAACAGCATCGCCAAGGGCCGTTGCGCCGGAGGCAAGGCCGTGATGTCCTGCCCCATCCACAGTACGCGTCCATCAACGGGAGCAAAAAACCCTGCAATCACGTTCAATAGGGTCGATTTCCCCGCACCAGAAGGACCTATGACAGCGGCAATGGCGCCGGTCGCCAAAGCGAAGTCGGCACGCAGCTCGAAGGTGTCTTGCCTGATGTCCAGTTGTTCAAGTGTCAACATCGCGACGTCCTCCCTGATCGAACAACCAGAACAGCAGCAGGCTGATCATCAACAACAACAAGCCGGCTCCCGCTGCCGCGTCCATCCGATAGGCGCCCATCAGCCGCAGGATTTGCAGCGGCAGCGTCGCGCGATCCGGATCAGCGAATAGGGCCACCACGCCCAGATCACCCATCGACAAGGCCGCTGCAAGCCCGGCTGCGAACCCCAAGGGACGACGCAGGCGCGGCAGGATCAGCCAGCGGAACCGGGCCATACCGATCATCCCCAGACTGTCGGCCAGCGGCCCATAGTCTTTCTCAACGTCACGAAGGGCAGGAACCAGAACGCGCATGGCAAAGGGCAGTGCAGCCAAAGCATTCACGATGACAGTCACGGCAAAGGTCAAACGGGCAGGATCACTGAACGGATTGATCAGCAGGAAAAGACCCGTACCGATCACCAATGGAGAGACGGCGATACCCAGTAAGCCGACGGCCTCAACACCTTGGCGTTTTCGCGCGAGATGCGCAAAGGTCAGCGCCAGACCGACGGTGATCGCGGTTGACGTGAAGGCCATGACAACAGACACGGATGCCGCCCGCCATACCTGCGGCGGCAGACTGTCCAATCCTGCCACGCCTCGCCATATCACGGCGCCCAGAGGCAACAGAAGAAAAAGCGCGACGAGCCCCAGCACGAGCGCATCAAGCAGGCGCAGGAGCCAGGTCTCGGCCTCCCACCGGCGCGGGATACGGTCCAGCCCGCGCCCGAACCCGTCCAGCAGGCTGAAGCGCAAGGCCAACATCGCCGTTACCGTCACAAGGGCCATCTGGATCAGGGCCAACACCGCGGCACGGCCAAGATCGAAATCGAAACGGAAGGCCTGATAGATCGCCAGTTCCACCGTCGTAGCCCGCGGACCACCGCCCAGTGTCAAAGCGACGGCAAAACTTCCAAGGCAGATGGCAAAGATGACCATCGCGACACCGGGCAGCGTGCTGCGCAGCATCGGCCATTCCAGCAGGCGGAACACGTCACGCGAGCCAAGACCAAGGCTGGCCGCCAGCCTAAACCGCTCGGCCGGGATGGACTGCCAGCCTTGCAACAGGATCCGGGTCGCCAGCGGCAAGTTGAAAAAGACATGCGCCAGCACGACACCGTGCAGGCCATAGATCTGCACCTGCGGGAGGCCGAGCCAACCCAGAAGCTGGTTGACGATACCGCTGCGTCCGAAGACGGCCAGCAGACCCAGCACGGCCACGATGACCGGCAGGATGAAGGGTGCCCCCATCAGGGTGACCAGTGCCCTCCTTCCCGGAAACTGCCGCCGTGCGAGGGCGCGGGCCACCGGCACAGCAAGAACGACACTGAACAGGGCCGACAGAACGGCCTGAACCAACGTGAACCGCAGGGCGGACCAATCGGCAGGACCGGGAAGACTACTGCCACCGGCCCGCCAGAACACTGCAAGCAGGGGCAGCAGGATCAGCCCCGCAACACAGGCGACGGCAGCCCATGCAAGAGCATCTGACAGGACAGACCGCCTCAGCGGGAAAGGGCGCGCAGCCATTCGTCCAGCGCCAGATCGCGTAGCGCATCCGCCTCATCTATCGGCGCCAGAATTGCCTTTTCAGGCTGGATCAGGGTCGAAAATCCATCGGGCAATCCTGCTTCAGGCATGACGGCCGGATACATCCAGTTGGTGGTGGGAATAATCGTCTGAAAGGCGTCACTGATCATGAAACGCAAGAATTGATCGGCCAGCTCGGGCTGATCGGTCGAGGCCAGTTTGCCGGCGACCTCGATCTGCATGTAATGACCCTCGGTGAAGGGCAGCGCGACCTTGCTGTCATCCTGTTCCGCGATCAGGTGATACGCGGGAGATGTGGTGTAGGAAAGGACCAGATCGGCCTCGCCTTCCAGAAAAAGCCCGTAAGCCTCGGACCAGCCCGGGGTGACGGTCGCGATATTGTCTGCCAGCCCCTCCCAGATTGCGGATGCTTCATCGCCGTAAGCGGATTTGACCCACATCAGCAATCCAAGACCGGGGGTCGAGGACCGCGGGTCCTGAATCACGATCTTGAGATCACTGGCGGCGAGTTCACGGAAATTGGCCGGTTGGGGTGCACCACGATTGCCGACAAAGGCGAAATAGCCCCAGTCATAGGGCAGGAACAGCGGGTCGGTCCATTCAAGGGGCAGGTCCAGATCTGCCTCGATCGTATGAGCCATGAATAGGCCGGTTTCCAGCGCGGCCTTGATCAGGCCGGTGTCCAGACCCAGAACGATATCGGCATCGCTGCGTGCCCCTTCCAGCTTGAGCCGGCCCAAAAGCGCCGCACCATCGCCTGCGCCCACGAAATTCAGCGTGCAGGCACATTCCGCCTCAAACGCCTCCTTCACAGCCGGGCCAGGCCCCCAGTCCGAAACGAAACTGTCGTAGGTATAGACTGTCAGGACAGGCGTTTGCGCCATGGCGGGGCCACTTGCCATCAGCAAGGCAGCGATCATCAGGTGGGGCGTCATTCAATCCTCCAACGATCCGGGTAAAGGGCAAGTCTGGAGGCTGTCCAACCTTCCCTCCGCCGGGACTAACCGGTTCAGGTTCAACGGGTTCGCGTACAGCATCTCAGCCTGGCAGAACGCAGGCACCCCGAGGTGCGCCGAGCGTAGTGCCGCATCCCGGCCCCTTCAAGGCAAAACCGCTTGAGACAGGCAGGCCACCCCGCTAGACCAACCGCAAAGGAGTGCTGCGCATGAGCATCAACAGCTTTGGTCATCTTTTCCGCGTGACAACATGGGGCGAAAGCCACGGGCCTGCGCTGGGTGCCACCGTGGACGGTTGCCCGCCGGGTGTCAGCATTGACGAGGGCGCGATCCAGCACTGGCTTGACCGGCGCAAACCGGGGCAGAACAAGTATACGACCCAGCGGCGCGAGGCGGATGAGGTGCGCATCCTGTCCGGCGTATTCGAAGGGCAGACAACCGGAACGCCGGTGCAGTTGATGATCGAGAATACCGACCAGCGGTCCAAGGATTACGGTGACATCGCCGAGAAGTTCCGACCCGGACATGCCGATATCACCTATTGGCAGAAGTACGGGATCAGGGACTATCGCGGCGGCGGGCGATCCTCGGCGCGCGAGACGGCAGCACGGGTAGCGGCCGGCGGTCTGGCACGGGCGGCGCTGGGGCTGCTGGCGCCAGACGTGCAGATCACAGGATACATGACGCAGATCGGCCCGCATGGGATCGACCGGGACCGTTTCGACTGGGATCAGATCGACCAGAACCCGTTCTGGACGCCGGATGCCACGGCTGCGGCGCAATGGGCGGATTACCTGGACAGTTTGCGCAAGTCGGGCAATTCGGTCGGTGCCATCATCGAGGTTGTCGCACGGAACGTGCCCGCCGGGCTGGGTGCGCCGATTTACGGCAAGTTAGACACTGATCTGGCTGCTGCGATGATGTCGATCAACGCCGTGAAAGGTGTCGAAATCGGCGAGGGAATGGCCGCCGCCATGCTGACCGGCGAAGAAAACGCAGATGAGATCTTCCTCGGGAATGATGGCAAGCCGGTCTATTCCTCGAACCACGCGGGCGGCATTCTGGGCGGCATTTCGACGGGTCAGGACATCGTGGTGCGCTTTGCGGTCAAGCCGACCTCTTCGATCCTCAAGCCTCGCCAGACCATCACCAAAGATGGGAAAGCGGCCGAGATCATTACCAAGGGTCGGCATGACCCTTGTGTCGGGATCCGCGCCGTGCCCGTGGGTGAGGCAATGATGGCCTGTGTCATCCTGGATCATATCCTTCTGCATCGCGGGCAGATCGGCGGCACCGTCGGCGAGACGCGCGGGCGTATCGGCTGACTTGGGCGCGATCCTGACCATCACTTTTCCGATCTTCGCTCTGATCGGGATCGGATACGGGGCCGCGCGTGCCGGGCTGTTCACAGCGGCTGACATGAAGGTTCTGGGCAGATATGTCCTCAACATCGCGCTGCCCGCGCTCTTGTTCAACGCCGTGGCGACGCGCGATCTGGGCGAGGTGCTGAACCTTGGCTACCTGACGGTCTTTGCACTTGGCGGGCTGCTGACGATCGGCGTCACATGGGTTTGGTTCACCGTGCAAGGCACAGGCCCCGCCCGGCGCGCCATTGCCGTGATGGGATCGACCTGCCCCAATTCCGGGTTCGTCGGATATCCTGTCATGCTGCTGGTCTTTCCCGATCTGGCCGGTGTCGTGCTGGCCCTGAATATGGTGGTCGAGAATTTCCTGCTGATTCCGCTCTGCCTGATGCTGCTGGAGGCATCACGCGACCGGCAGGGCAAATCCCTGATCCGGATCGCGGGACGGATCATCCTGGGTGTGCTGCGTCGGCCTATGGTGATCGGCCTGATGCTAGGTTTGTTGGTGATGCTTTCGGGACTTCCCCTGCCGCAGATGGTGACGCGGTTGATGGAGGTTCTGGCGGCATCATCCAGCGCCATCGCCCTGTTCGTGATCGGCGGTTCGCTGGTCGGTCTGCCGATCGTGGGTCAGCGCGCGCTGGCCGCACAGATTGTTCTGGGAAAGCTGCTGATCAGCCCGGCCTTGACAGCGTCGCTGCTGCTGATGCTGCCATTGATCGGGTTGCCGATGTTGTCAGGCGACATGGCCGTCGCCGTAATCCTGTCCACGGCAATGCCGATGTTCGGCATCTACACGCTGCTGGCGCAGGATTACGGACACGAAGGCCTTGCCTCACTGGCGCTTTTGGGTGCGACGGCAGGCGCCTTCTTCACCCTCAGCACTCTGCTGGCGATCCTGACTTGATCAGGCGCTGGCAGCCTCCAGCGCTGTGTCCATCAAGGCCTTGATCTCGGCCCGGCCGGTCTGGGCCACGATGCGACCAAGTTCCTGATCACCGCGCAGCACGACCAGCGTCGAGCGGCGGGGAATCTTCATCTCCTGCACGATGGCAGAGCGGCCGTATTCATCCCAGTCCACGTCGATGAAGGTTATCCTTTCCACATAGGCCGGATTTTCCTCCTTCAGCGCTGCGATCACGCGCCCCTGCGCGGCACAGGTGCTGCACCAGCTGGCCTTGAAGTCCAGAAACACGGTTTCGCCAGCCGCCAGCCGCTGGCTCAGAAGGTCTGGCGTGTAGGGCAAAGCTGCGGCGCGTGCGCCCAGGGGGAGCACCAGCGTCACGGCGGTGGTCGACGTCAGGGCAATGAAATCTCGGCGGTTCATGGGAAACTCCTTCGGGACACGGGTTAGAGGGATACGGACAAGTCGATCAACCAGGCAGGCAAGACACCAATCAGCCAGGCGTCGAGCAGATGATGGAGACGGAAGAACAGGGCGAGACCCACGATCACAAAGACAATGCCCATGAAGGGGCGCGATTTTTCTGCGATCCTGCGCATCAGCGCCTGACGCCGTTGCAGGGCCGCGCGCGCGCCATAGCCGAGCGCTATGATCAGGGATGACACACCGAGGGCAAAGGCAACCATGATCGCAGCAGCCCAGAGCAAGCTGTCGCCCTGCGCGGCCAGCGCGATGGCCCCGCCGAGCGTGGGCCCGATACAAGGCGACCAGACCGCACCCAGCAAGAGGCCCCCAGCAAATTGACCCCGGAGGCCAGTCGTTTCAATCCGCTCGATGCGGGCATCCGCACCACTGGCAAGACCGGCGGTCGCCGAGGCAAAGGCAAGGTTGAAGCGTGGCACCAGCAGGATCAGGCCAAAGCCGACCATCAGGATCGCCCCCGCTTGTGCGACCATATCTTCGGTCAGGCCCAGCGCAAAGCCAAAGGCAGACACGGTGATGCCAAGCACGACGAAAGACAGGCTCATGCCAGCCGCAAGCGCGACGGGGCCCAGCGGGCTTGCCTGCAATGCCCCGGCCAGCACGATGGGCAGCACCGGCAGAACGCAGGGGTTGATCAGGGTCAGCAGCCCAGCCAGATATCCAAGGATCAGTTCCATGGTCCTGATCTATGCGCGAGGCAGAGCGGCTGTCATTACACGTTGCTCTGATACACCATCACGAGGCCGTGGGGTCTTGTTTCAAGCCACCGGTTTCTGGCGCGATATCTGCACCAGCAAAATGCCCGCCGCGATGATGACAACGCCCACGACGTCCAGCACGCCCAGCGCCTCGCCCAGAAGCGCGGCGGCAATCGCCACGCCGAAGAATGGATTGAGGAAGTGGAAGGTCGCAGCCTTGACCGCGCCGATCTGGTTGACCAGCGTGAACCAGACCCATGTGGCTGCCAGACCGGGTATCAGCGTCGTATAGGCGAAGGCCGCGACAAGCTTCCAGTTCCAGGTCACCTCGATCGTCTCGAACAAGGCGGAGCCCACGGCCAGAACCGCAGAACCCACGAACATCTGCAGGCCTACGATCATCATGACATTGCCACCTGACGAGGCACCGCGCACCGACAGGGTCGCCACGGTCAAAGCGGCGGCCCCCATCACGCACAGGGTCAGCCCGTATAGATCAACGCCCGCATCCAGACGCGCGCCCATGATCAGGCCCACGCCCAGGAATCCAAGTATGAGGCCGGTCAGACCCAGACGCGGCAGGCGTTCACGAAAGATCGCCCAGCCAGCGAAGGCCACCATCAGCGGCATGGAGGAGGCAATGATTGAGGCCAGAGACGCCTCAACCGTCTGCATCGCCACAAAGTTCAGCCCCAGATAAAGGGCATTCTGGCAAACACCGAAAATGATCGTCGCTTTCCACTGCGCAGGAGTGAGCCGGAAGGTCTGTCCCAGGGCCAGCGCGATGGCGACACCGATGATCCCGGACAGCAGGAAGCGCAGCGACAGCGACGCCAGCGGTGGCGCATAGGCCACGATGATCCGCGCCGAGGTAAAGGCCGACGACCACATGAGGGCAAAGAGAAGCCCCATTCCGATTGCGCGAATATTCAATGCCGTCTCTGCCCAACTGCCGGGTTTACATGACGCCAAAGCAAAAGGGCCGCCACGAGGGCGACCCTTTCGGAATTTTGTCGGGGATGCAAGATCAGCCGTTCACGCTGTCTTTCAGCGCTTTCGCGATGGTCATCTTCACGACCTTGTCCGCGTCCTTGGGCATCTGCTCGCCGGTGGCGGGGTTGCGCACCATGCGCGAGGGACGCTCGCGGCAATAGATCTTGCCGATACCCGGCAGGGTCACGGCACCGCCACCGCCCACTTCGCGGGTGATGATCGCAACGACTGCATCCAGTGCATTACCTGCGGTTTTCTTGTCTGCACCCATTTCATCGGCCAGAGCGGCAACAAGCTGGGTCTTGGTCATCGGTTTCGCCATTTCTTGGTCTCCTTCAACTGCCCGATCTGTTGGGGCTCATTTGCTAGATTTAACTGTATCTCGTGTCTAAACACAACGAATAGTGGGTCATTACAAGATGAAAACGTGCGGAAAACTGCATTTTTTACCCTGTAAGTCCCCAATCTGCCCGGTTCACAAGAACGCGGTCTCGTCAAAACTGCGCAGTTTGCGGCTGTGGATACGCGCAAGAGGCATGTCCCGCAAGCGTTCCATGGCCCGAATTCCGATCATCAGGTGCCGCGCGACCTGTGTCTTGTAGAAGTCAGAGGCCATGCCGGGCAGCTTCAATTCACCATGCAGGGGCTTGTCGGACACGCAAAGCAGCGTCCCGTATGGCACCCGGAACCGGAACCCATTGGCCGCGATCGTGGCGCTTTCCATATCAAGCGCGACCGCACGGCTCTGGCTCAGGCGCTGCACCGGGCCGGTCTGGTCGCGCAATTCCCAATTGCGGTTGTCCACGGAGGCAACCGTGCCCGTCCGCATGATCCTCTTGAGATCATAATCTTCGAGTTGCGTTTGTTCGGCGACCGCCTGTTGCAAGGCGATCTGGATTTCCGCCAGAGCGGGGATCGGCACCCAGACGGGCAAATCGTCGTCCAGGACCTTGTCCTCGCGCAGATAGGCATGGGCCAGAACGAAATCGCCCAGGCTTTGGGAATTGCGCAGGCCGGCGCAGTGGCCGACCATGATCCAGGCATGTGGGCGCAGCACCGCGATGTGGTCTGTGGCGGTCTTTGCGTTCGATGGCCCCACCCCGATGTTGACCAGCGTCACGCCCGCACCATCCGCGCGTTTCAGGTGGTACGCCGGCATCTGAGGCACCTTGTCCACCACGGACAGCGGTGCATCGGGATCGGTGATCTCGACATTCCCGGTGCTGACGAAACTGGTGTAGCCGCTGTCCGGATCAGACAGGACCTTGCGGGCATAGGCCTCGAACTCAGAGACATAGAACTGGTAGTTCGTGAACAGGACATGGTTCTGGAAGTGGGCAGGATCGGTTGCCGTATAATGGGCCAGACGGGCCAAGGAGTAATCCACCCTCTGCGCGGTGAAGGCGGCCAGCGGTTCGGTGCCATCCGGAGGCAGTTTATATGTGCCGTTGACGATGTCATCGTTCATCGTGTTCAGGTCCGGCACGTCGAACACATCGCGCAGTGTGAACGCGGCCGCGCCTTCCTGGGGGACGGTCATCGTCGGATCATTGGCCACGGCGAAATGCACGGGGATCGGCGTATCCGACGGGCCGATCTGGACCGGGACTTCGTGATTGAGCATCAACAGGCCGATCTGTTGTTCGAGATAATTGCGAAACAGGTCGGGACGGGTGATCGTCGTCGCATGATTGCCCGGCCGTGATACATGACCAAAGCTCAGGCGGCTGTCTACCTTGGCGTGGCTGGCCGTCGTGATCCGGATCTCGGGGTAGAACGCGCGGTAGCGGCATCCGGGATGGCCACCCTGCATCGTCCGGGCAAAGTGTTCGCACAAAAAATGCGTTGCACCCTCATAAAGCAGAATGAGCTGAGCCACCGCCGCCTTGGGATCGGTGAAGGTCTGTGGTCCCGGCTGGTCCGGCAGTATTACCTGCAGATCATTCTGATTTTGCGGCATCGAGTGTCCTGTGTGACGTCCCGCCATGCGGGGCTGCGCTTGCCCGCTACGTTGACACCCCACCGGTTCAGGATCAAGCTGCGACCGGGCGTCAGGTGGAGACGTCAGGCGGCACTGCATTGGTGATCAGAGGCGTTGATGGATTTCGAAAGCGTATCAGCGCCAGAGTTCGGAAGCAGTTTGTCAGGCCTTGGGCTGAATCTGTTGGTGCGCGACGTTCAGCGTCGTGCCGCCTTTCTGGCGCAAGTGTTCGGACTGCGGGTTCTACGGGTCAGTCGGGATTTCGCGATCCTCGGCTACCATGGACAGCTTTTGCAATTGCATGCCGACGCCACCTACCATGCTAACCCAATGCTATCGCTGTTGCCCGAGGCAGGGACGCGCGGTGCGGGAGCCGAGTTGCGCCTGTTCCAGACGGATCCGGATACGGCGGCAAGCCTTGCCGAAGAGGCAGGTGGTATCATCCTGCAACCGCCGACCGACAAACCCCACGGCCTGCGCGAAGCCTTCATCCTCGACCCTGATGGCTATGTCTGGGTCCCGTCCCGCCCGCTCTGACAGCGCTTATGCGGCGTCGAAATCCAGCACCAGCCTGTCGCTGGTCGGACGCGCCTGGCAAGCCAGGGTAAAGCCCGCCTCCAGTTCCCAAGGTTCCAGCGAATAGTTCACAGCCATTTCTGCGCTACCCTCGGCCACTTTGCAGCGGCAGGTACAGCACATCCCGCCCTTGCAGGAATAAGGAAGTTCAAGCCCCTGACGCTCTGCGGCAGCAACTACGTTGTCATCGCCCGCCTCGACGGTGAATTGCCGACGCGTGCCGTCCAGTACCACCTCGACAGTGACACCTTGAGCGGCAGCTGCTTCGGCGGCGGCGGACCGGGGCGCGCGCTGCACCTCACCCGCCTGGAAGAAACGTTCGAAATGCACGCGGTCTTTCGGAATCCCCTGTCCCTCGAGCATCGCCGCCACGTCGTCGATCATATCGCCCGGTCCACACAGGAACACACCGTCGGCACCCTGCAGATCGACCGCACCAGCACGCGCCAGGGCCGCAACCTTCTCGCCCGTGATGCGCCCGTTCAGAAGCGCCACGTCCTGCGGCTCACGACTCAGGATATGGATGAGTGTGAAACGGTCCACATAGCGGTCCTTCAACCCGTCCAACGCGTCGCGGAACATGATCGAGCCGGTATTGCGATTGCCATAGATCAGCGTCACCTCAGCACCACGTGCCAAGGCGTCAGCAGCCATCGCCACCATCGGCGTGACACCGGAACCGGCAGCGATCAGCACGATCCTTTCAGCATCCTTGCAAGTGAAGCGGCCCTCTGGCGGCATGACCTGCAGATGATCCCCTGCCTTCAATCCTTGCGCAAAGCTCGAGAATGCCCCGCCGTCAACATGCTTTACTCCCACGGTCAACGGTTTGCCCGGCAGGCTGGCGATGGAATAGGATCGGCGGATGTCCTGACCCTGAACCACGGCGCGCAGTGTCAGATACTGCCCCGGGGTCCAGACGAAGGCGTCGCCGAGGGCCTCTGGCACGTCGAAGGAAATCGCCACGGAGTCGGGCGTCTCATGGCGCACCTCGCGGATGGTCAGGTCATGGAACATGGGCGTGGTCCTTCATGTCGTCAGATGCACTTGAAATAGTCGAAAGGTTCGGCACAGGCGCGGCAGCGGTAGTGTGCCTTGCAGGCGGTCGATCCGAACTCGCTCAGCTTCTCGGTGTCGGTGCTGCCGCATTTCGGGCAGGCGACCGTCACTTCGCCAAAGAGTGACCGGATCGAGCCCGAGGATTTGACGGGCGGAGCAATCCCGTATTCGCGCAGTTTCTCGCGGCCTTCTTCAGTGATCCAGTCGGTAGTCCAGGGCGGTGTCAGCACGCGCTCGATCCGCGCCTCGAAACCTGCGTCGCGCAGGGCCGCCTCGATCGCCAGTTCAATGGCCAGCACGGCGGGACAGCCCGAATAGGTCGGAGTGACACCTGCGACGGCCACCCCGTCTTCGAGCCTGACCCAACGCAAGATGCCCAGATCGGCCACCGTGACGCAGGGCACCTCGGGGTCGGGAACGGCGGCTGCCGCCTCCCACGCCGCCTCGGCACTGCCCTGCCAGCAAACAGTCACCAGCGCGCCCCCGGATGGGCGCGGTGGACGACCTGCATCTCGGCCAGCAGATGGCCCAGCGTTTCGTTATGGAGGCCCTGGCGTCCACCGCGCTGTGCATAGGCCGCCTTGGGTTGCTCCAGCAGCGCCTCGGCAAAAACCTCTGCCACGGTGCGGTCCCAGGCGGGGCGCAGGTCCGCGCGCACTGGCAGGATACCCGCCGCCTCGGCCTCCCGCGCTGCGTCAGAACTGTCGAAAAGCTCATCGACGTAGATGTGGAGCGCCTCGACCGCGTCGCGCATCCGGGCGGCGCTTTCTTCAGTCCCGTCACCAAGGCGGATCACCCATTCGCCCGCGTGGCGGATGTGATAGGCCATTTCCTTTTCCGCCTTACCCGCGACACCGCGCACGGTCTCATCCGCGCTGTTCAGCGCCGCCAGCCAATAGGGGCGCATGAAGGCTGCGAAATAGAACTGGCGCAGCATCGTGTGGGCGAAATCCTCGTTCGGGCGCTCCACCAGCAGGCAGTTGCGATACTCCCGCTCGTCCCGCAGGTAGGCCAGGTCATCCTCGGAACGACCCTTGCCTTCCAGCTTGCCCGCGTGATCGTAAAGCGTGCGTGCGGTTCCGATCAGGTCCAGCCCCATGTTGGGCATGGCCAGGTCTTCTTCCAGCATCGGCGCATGGCCGCACCATTCCGACATCCGGTGACCCAGCACCAGATGATCATCCGCCAGCTCCAGCAGCGCTTCCCAGACTGCCATCACATATGCCCCACGTCTTCGGGGATCTCGTAGAAAGTCGGGTGGCGATAGATCTTGTCGGCCGTGGGCTCAAAGTTCTCGGCCGTCTGGTCGGGATCGGATGCCGTGATCGCCGCGGACGGAACAACCCAGATCGAATTCCCTTCGCCGCGCCGCGTATAGACATCGCGGGCCGATTGCAGGGCCATCACCTCATCGGCGGCGTGCAGGCTACCGACATGTTTGTGCGCCAGACCATTGCGCGGACGGATGAACACTTCCCAAAGCGGTGTTGTCGCAGTCATCGCCTGCTCCTTCTTCTTGCATGAAATATCCCGGGGGAGTCCCGCAGGGACGGGGGGCAGAGCCCCCCTGTTGCTCACTCGGCCGCGATCTTGCGCGCGCGGCGTTTCTCGGCATGGGCCAAGGCCGCGTCGCGCACCCATGCGCCATCGTCCCAAGCCTTCTTGCGGGCCTTCACCCGGTCTTTCGCCATTGGACCGTGACCCTTGACGACGCGCCAGAACTCATCCCAATCAATCGGGCCGTGATCGTAGCCACCCTTTTCCTCGTTCCATTTCAGATCGGGATCCGGGATCGTCAGGCCTAGGTATTCGGCCTGCGGCACGGTGGCGTCGATGAACTTCTGGCGCAGCTCGTCATTGGTGAAGCGCTTGATCTTCCATGCCATGGACTGATCCGAGTGCTGGCTGTCCGCATCATGCGGGCCGAACATCATCAGGGACGGCCACCACCAACGGTTCAGACTGTCCTGCGCCATTTCCTTTTGCGCGGGCGTTCCCTGCGCCAAAGTCATCACAATTTCGTAACCCTGACGCTGGTGAAAACTCTCTTCCTTGCACACGCGGATCATCGCGCGGGCATAGGGGCCAAAGGAACAGCGGCACAGCGGAATCTGGTTCATGATCGCCGCACCATCGACCAGCCAGCCGATCGTGCCCATATCCGCCCAGCTCAGCGTCGGGTAATTGAAGATCGAGGAATACTTGGCCTTCCCGGACAGAAGCTCCTCGGTCATCTCTTCTCGGCTGACGCCCAGCGTTTCAGCGGCAGAGTAAAGGTAGAGACCGTGCCCCCCCTCGTCCTGCACCTTGGCCAGCAAAGCGGCCTTGCGGCGCAGGCTTGGCGCACGGGTGATCCAGTTGCCTTCGGGAAGCATCCCCACGATCTCGGAATGGGCGTGCTGGCCGATCTGGCGGATAAGCGTCCGACGATAGCCTTCGGGCATCTCGTCCTTGGGTTCGATCTTTTCCTCGGCGTCAATCCGCTTCTGAAAGCGCGCCAGAAACTCCGGCGTTTCCTCGGTCCGGCTATCGGCCCCGATCAGTCCTTGTGAATACATGGAAGGCTCCTCCGTTCGCTACACATGTTATAAGTTACAAAATTCAAATCTCAAAGCGTTTTTTGTAACACTTGCTTTCCGTGAGGGGCGCGCACATCTATCGCGCATGGACAAAACGCTGCTTTCCTTTGGACATGGCTATTCCGCCCGCGCTCTGGCGCGACGGCTGGTGCCGCAGGGCTGGACGGTGCTGGGCACAACGCGCAACCCCGACAAGGCGCGCGCCTTGAAAGCCGAGGGTGTCACCCCGATTCTCTGGCCGAACGGTGATCTGCGCGGCGCACTCTCAAAGGCCACGCATTTCCTGAGCTCCGCCGGACCCGAGGGCGAGGGTGATCCCGTTCTTGCCCTTCTGCGGGATCAGATTGCGCGTGCCGCGCCACGTCTGGCCTGGGTCGGCTACCTGTCCACGACCGGCGTCTATGGCGATCATGCGGGCGATTGGGTGGATGAGGACACGCCGTTGACCCCGTCAACGCAACGCGGGCAAATGCGGCTTGTCGCCGAGCAGGCATGGCAATCCATTCCGGGCCTGCCCCTGCACATCTTTCGCCTGGCCGGGATCTATGGGCCCGGTCGCGGTCCGTTCGAGAAAGTTCGCAACGGCACGGCGCGGCGGATCATCAAACCGGGGCAGGTCTTCAGCCGCATCCATGTGGATGACATCGCGCAGGTCCTTGAAGCGTCGATTGCCCGGCCGAATCCCGGTCGCACCTATAACCTGTGCGACGACGATCCCGCCCCGCCGCAGGACGTGATCGGATATGCCGCAGAATTGCTGGGTTTGCCGCTGCCACCCGAAGTGCCCTATGATCAGGCCGACCTGACCCCGATGGCGCGCAGTTTCTATGCGGAAAGCAAGCGGGTTCGGAACGATCGGATCAAGTCCGAATTGGGGACCACTTTGATTCATCCCGATTACCGCCACGGCCTGCGCGCCCTTCTTGCCGAGGAAACAGCGTGAACTCGCTCTCTCCCCTAACGCCGAACCCGGGCGAGAAAGTCCCGGAGACGCCTCTGTCACTGACAGCTCTGCTGGCGTCGATCCGGCCCCATGCGCATGAGGAATCGGTGACGCTTGGGGAAATTCTGGCCCGTATCGGTCAGCGGTCATTCTCGGCGACGCTGATGGTAATCGGGCTGCTGATGGTATCGCCGCTTTCTGCGATCCCTTTTCTGCCATCGCTGGTGGCGATCGTGATCCTGTTGATCGCGGGGCAGGCGATCATCGGACGGCATCACCTCTGGCTACCGGATTTTCTGACCCGAAGACGGATCTCGGCCGACAAACTGCGACGGGCGCTTGACACGTTGATCCGCCCTGCCGCCTGGATCGACCGGCACCGCAGCGGAAGATGGGTCGTTCTCACGCAATGGCCGATTTCTTCGCTGGCCTACTTCGTGATCATCGCCATTGCTTTGACATGGCCGCCGCTGTCCTTCGTGCCCTTCTCGACCACGCTCAGCGCCGTGGGGATGTCCTTTCTGGCCGCAGGTCAGACCCTGAAGGACGGCATCTTCGTGCTGCTTGGATACGCCTATCTGGCGCTGCTGGTGACCGGGGTCAGCGTGGCGGTTGCCGGGGTGCTCTGACGTCTGCTCAGCCGCGCCGCGCCAGCACTTCGACACCCAGAACCTGCAACACCTTCGCCTCGATGTCCGCGGCATTCAGGCCAGCAGTGGCATACATGTCTTCGGGGCTGGATTGGTCGATGAAAGTATCAGGCAGGACCATCGTACGGAACCGCAACCCGGTGTCGAAGACGCCCTCATCTGCCAGAAGCTGCGCCACATGGCTGCCGAAGCCACCCACAGCGCCTTCCTCGATGGTGATCAGCGCCTCGTGTTCCGCTGCCAGTTTCAGGATCAGATCCCGGTCAAGCGGCTTGGCAAAGCGGGCATCGGCCACCGTGGGGGTGATGCCGCGCGCGGACAGTGCCTCGCAGGCTGTCATCACCTCGGACAGACGGGTGCCGAAGGACAGGATCGCCACGCGGCTACCCCGCTGGATCATCCGACCCTTGCCGATCTCCAATGGCTCGCCGCGTTCGGGCATGGTCACGCCGGTGCCATCGCCGCGCGGGAAACGGAACGCGATGGGGCCGTCATCATGGGCGGCCGCGGTCGCAACCATATGAACCAGTTCCGCTTCATCTGCGGCGGCCATCACCACGAAACCGGGCAGGTTTGCAAGAAATGCCACGTCAAAGGCCCCGGCATGGGTTGCACCATCCGCGCCCACCAGACCGGCGCGGTCGATAGCAAACCGCACTGGCAGGCGTTGGATCGCCACATCATGCACCACCTGATCATAGCCGCGTTGCAAGAAGGTGGAATACATCGCGCAGAAGGGCCGCATCCCGCCTGCCGCCAGAGCCGCCGAAAAGGTCACGCCGTGTTGCTCGGCGATACCCACATCAAAGCAGCGCGAGGGGTAGCGTTCAGCAAAAAGGTTCAACCCTGTGCCATCCGGCATGGCCGCTGTCACCGCACAGATCCGGCTGTCACGCGATGCCTCATCTAGCAACGCTCGGGCGAAGACCGAGGTATAGCTGGGCGCGTTCGACGGTGTCTTTTTCTGAACTCCAGTCAATACATCGAATTTCGCGGTGGCATGGCCCTTGTCGCGGGCGGCTTCAGCGGGGGCATATCCCTTGCCCTTCTTGGTGATCACGTGGATCAGCATCGGCCCTGACGCCCGCGCCTTGACGGTGCGCAGAACGGGAAGCAGCTGGTCAAGATCGTGACCGTCTATCGGGCCCAGATAGGAAAAGCCCAGCGCCTCGAACAGGGTGCCGCCCACGGCGAAGCCCTTGAGAAGGTCCTTTGCGCGCTTGGCCCCTTCGCGGAACGGGGGCGGCAAGAGGCTGACAGCGCCCTTGGCGGCGGCCTTGAATTCCTGGAACGGCTCGCCCGCGTAAAGCCGGCTCAGATAGGACGACAGCGCGCCAACGGGCGGAGCGATCGACATCTCATTGTCATTCAGGATGACGAAGAGGCGTTTTTGCAAATGGCCCGCGTTGTTCATCGCCTCGAAAGCCATGCCTGCCGACATCGACCCGTCACCGATCACAGCGATCGCGTCACCCAAGCCGCTTTCGATGCTGCCACCCAGATCGCGGGCCACGGCAAAACCCAGCGCCGCGCTGATCGAGGTGGAACTGTGCGCGGCGCCGAAGGGATCATAGGGGGACTCGCTGCGCTTGGTGAAACCCGACAGCCCGTCCTTCTGCCGCAGCGTCCGGATCCGCTCGCGCCGCCCGGTCAGGATCTTGTGGGGGTAACACTGGTGCCCGACATCCCAGATCAGCTTGTCGCGGGGCGTGTCGAACACGGCATGGATCGCCACTGTCAACTCGACAACACCCAGACCCGCCCCCAGATGCCCGCCCGTGACCGAGACCGCCGACACTGTTTCGGCACGCAGCTCGTCGGCCACCTGATGCAGTTCTGCATCCGAAAACTGCTTGAGGTCGGCGGGCAGGTGAACCTGATCCAGCAAGGGTGTGTGGGGTCTGTCGGTCATTTTGGACCCCTCCGGGGGCGTATCGTCTTAGCTGTCGCGCGAGATAACGAAGCGCGCCGCATCCCGCAAGTTTTCCGCGTCGGGCCCATAGGGGGCAAGCGCCTCTATCGCCTCGTCCACCAGCGCCCTGGCCCGATCCTGCGCGCCGGCCAGACCCAGAAGCGAGACAAAGGTGGCCTTCCCGGCCTTGGCATCCTTGTTCAGGCGTTTGCCCGCTGACCCTTCGTCCCCTGTCACATCCAAGATGTCGTCAGCGATCTGGAAGGCAAGGCCCAGCGCCTGCGCATAGCGCCGCAGCGGCCCGGTATCGGCGCGCGCCATCAAGGGACCGGCCATCGCTGACCAGCGGATCAGGGCGCCCGTTTTACCATCCTGAAGCGCGATGATCTGTTCAAGGGTCAACGAAATCTCTGCCGTTTCAGCGGCGATATCCAGCGCCTGGCCCAACACCATACCTTGTGCACCGGCAGCTTGCGCCATGGTCAGAACCAGATCGGCCCTCACGGCAGGATCGGTGTGGCACTCTGAGCGCGCCAGAGATTCGAAGGCCAGCGTTTGCAGTGCATCGCCGGTCAGGACGGCTGTTCCCTCATCCCATTTCACGTGAACTGTGGGCCGACCCCGGCGCAGGTCGTCGTCATCCATGCAGGGCAGATCGTCATGGACAAGGCTATAGGCATGGATCATCTCGATCGCCGCCGCTGGCCAGATGGCGTGGGCCGGATCAACGCCGTGCAGTCTGGCACTTTCCATCACCAGAAAGGCGCGCAGGCGCTTGCCCCCCTGACAGGTATAGCGCATGGCTTCGGCAATCTGCCCCTCCAGCGGGGCAATGACAGCCTCGAGATGCGCCTGCACACTGGCCGCAACCTCATCCAGCCTGGAACGGAACACCTAGAGACCTTCGACCGGTTTCAGGCTCACGGGCTGACCTTCGCCATCCAATGTGATCGCCGCCACCTTTTCTTCGGCCTCCTTGAGCTTGGCCTCGCAGCGCTTCTTCAGCTCGGCCCCGCGTTCATATAGCTTGATGGACTGTTCCAGCGCCACGTCACCGCGTTCAAGCTGGCCGACGACGGTCTCCAGCTCCTTCATCGCCTCTTCGAAGCTCATCTCGGATACGGGCCGTTCAGTCATGCAATCCTCGCTCAATCTGCTTGAGCGGACCATAGCCGCGCGCAGGGGCCTGTTCAACCGCGCAGCACCGCGCGAGAGGCCATGATATCCGTTGACCCACATGCGGCTTGCCACCATCTTCGGGCGATGCACCATCTGACTCCAAGAACGCAGCAGGACCCAGCCGCCGCAGCCGCAGCCGAACAGCGTTTGGCTGCACTTGTCATGTCTGACCCGGCGCTGCACGGCTGCAAGGTGGATCGGATGTTGCGTCTGGTCAGCGGACGGCGCGCGATCCTTGCGGGTTCGATCAAGGGACAACCCGCGATTTTTCGGCTGTCATTGCACCCGGATGAGACCGTGGCTTTTGCCGCGGAGTGGCGAGAACTGACCCGCGCTCATGCCTATATGGCCAAAGGAGCCTATCGCAGCGTCGCGCCATTCGCGCTGGCCGCCGATGGGCAGGTCATGGTGCTGGAACAAGTCGAAGGCACGCCATTTCTGGACCTTCTGTGGTCAATGGAGGCCGCACCACGGCTGGCCTTGATCCCATCCGCTGCAGCGTGGTTGCAGCACTACACCAAGCCGACCGCAGCATCGACACCCGTGAATCGTGGACCATGGCGCAAATGGGCGGAAGAAGCGTTGGCACGTCAGACCCACGCCCAGCTGCTTGCCGTCGAAACACGTATCCTGCAGAAGATGAAAAAGCTGTCCCGTCTTTTGCGCGACCATGACGAGTGGCGCACCGCCATCTGCCACGGGGATTTTCATCCCAACAACCTGATGGTGGCAGATGATCGTCTTATCGGGATCGACCTCGGCGGTTCAAACCGCACTCCGATCTACAAGGACATGGCCCGGTTTCTGACCCATATGGCAAGGCGCGGCATGGTGCCGTCCGGCCAGCGGCGCTTCGGTGTGGACGCAGTCGCCTATGACGCCTTCGTTCAGGCCTTCGATCTGACACAGACCGAGGCGACGCTGCATCTGCCCTATCTCATTTGCTATGAGACACTGGTGCGGGTCGAGCATCCGGATATGCCAAGCGCGCGCATCAAGCATGGGGTCGCGCTGGCCGACGCGCTGTTCAAGGATCTGCGGCAGGTCGTTTGACAGCGAACCGTCCGGCGGCGGTCACTCGTCTGAGTCACTCTGATCCATCAACACGCCGACATGGGCGGCGACCGATGCAGCCAACGCGTCAAGGTCATAGCCGCCTTCCAGAACCGAGACGATGCGGCCTTCACAGGTCTCTGCGGCCAGATCGCAAAGCCGGGCGGTCAACCAGGCGAAATCCGCCGTCTCCCAGCGCAACTGGGCCAGCGGATCAGCCCTGTGGGCGTCAAAACCTGCCGAGATGAGAATCAGATCCGGCTTGAGCGCACGCAGGATCGGGAAGACCCGTCCCTCGTAGGCGGCACGCATCGTGGCGCTGCCGCTGTCGGGGTCCAGCGGAATATTGAAGATGGTATCATGGGCCCCACGCTCGTGTTCCGCACCTGTCCCGGGCCAGAGCGGCGACTGATGCGAAGAAAAGAACACCGCGCGCGGTTCGTCCCACAGAAGGTCCTGCGTGCCATTCCCATGATGGACGTCGAAATCAACCACGGCGACACGCGCGAGGCCGTGATGATCCAGCGCATGTTTCGCGGCAATCGCCACCGTGCCGAAAAGGCAGAACCCCATTGCCGTCTGACGTTCTGCATGGTGACCCGGAGGGCGCGCCGCCACGAAGGCGTTGCCCACCTCACCCGCCATCACAGCATCAACGGCGGCCACTGCCCCGCCCACGGCACGGCGTGCAGCTTCGACCGAACCGGGGGACATATGAGTATCGGCATCCACTTGGTGCCAACCTGACGCCGGTTCAGCCGCAACGATCCGGTCGATATAGGCCTGAGGGTGGCAGCGCAGAATCGTCGCGTCATCGGCCAGCGGAGCCGTTGCCCTGACCAGACCGGCAAATCGGGTGTCCGACAGCGCCCGTTCGACATAGGCCAGACGCGCCACCTGTTCGGGATGACCCGGAGGGGTCACGTGGCCCGAAAAAGCCTCATGGGTCCATAGACCAGTTTTCATCATCAACACCCCTGTTTCATCTTGCCAGTCAGGCCCGTCCGCCGCCGCCGCGGACCTCAGTCCGGTGCAAGCATGTAACCCGCGCCCCGAACCGTCTGAAGATAGCGCGGCTGTTTCGGGTCAGCCTCGATCTTGCGGCGGAGCCGGGTGATCTGCACATCCACAGCACGTTCCTGTGCCTGATCGCGGTCACGACCAAGGTCCTCGACCAGTTGCATCCGGGTAACCGCTTGGCCGGGTCGGGCCGAGAAGATGCGCATCAACTGCGCCTCGGTTGCTGTCAGCCGGATCAGGCTGTCACCCTGCCACATCTCGCCGCGCTCGATGTCATAGCGCACCGCTCCCATCTGAAGCACCTTGGGCGCGGTATTCACCGGCGCCGCCTCGGGCATACGGCGCAGGATGGCGTTGATCCGCAGCAGCAATTCCTTGGGCTCGAATGGTTTCGCCAGATAGTCATCCGCGCCCGCCTCCAGCCCGGTGATACGGTCTGCCGTTTCACCCTTGGCGGTCAGCAGAAGGATCGGCGTCTGCATCGTTTGACGCAACGCCCGCGTCAGGCTCACGCCATCCTCTCCGGGCATCATGACGTCCAGCACGATCAGGTCGAACTCGAGCCCTGACAGGATACGCCGCGCATGGGCCGCATCACGCGCGGCCGAAACCATGAACCCCTGACGCATCAGGAATTTCTGCAAGAGACCGCGGATACGTTCGTCATCATCGACGATCAGCAGGTGCGCATCCGAACGGCTCATGTACTGGTATCCTTCAAGACCTGATACTTGCGGCGCAGGTCGCTATCCATCATCGCTTCCAGCACCTGCCGGAACCCGGCGACGGCTTGCGGACCTGCGGCGCGATAGGCCGCGCGCATCCGGGCGCGCTGCGCGTCCGAGAGTTTGCGCTCCAGCGCGGCACCCGCCTCGGTCAGATAGAGATGCCGCTCGCGTTTGTCGGTCTTGCCGACCTTGCTTTCGACCAGACCGTCTTCCACCAGCGTGCGCAGCACCCGGTTCAGGGATTGCTTGGTCACTCCCAGCAGGATCAGCAAGTTGTTCACAGTGGTACCCGGCGCGCGATTGATGAAATGGATCGCGCGGTGATGTGCCCGCCCGTAGGCCATGCCGGCGAGGATCCGGTCCGGGTCGGCGGTAAAACCGCGATAGGCGAAGAACATCGCTTCGATCCCCTGCCGAAGCTGTTCGTCAGTAAGAAACAGAAGGGATTCACCGCCCGGCGCGTCTGACATCATGCCTTCCCCCTTCGGTTGGGTATGGTATGGTTGCGTAATTCGCCACAGCCCGGGTTATCAGACTGCCCGATATCAGGGCACTTTAAGTCAGTCTTGTTGACATTCCAAGACGTAACTGGTAGCGAATCGCAGTTTCCGCGCAACTTTATGTCCGAAGCGGACATTTCAGGCGCAACTTTCGCAAAGCACGCAAGACAGGGGAATGATGCATGGCTGGCTATGACGACCGCGACGGCAAGATCTGGATGGACGGCAAACTGGTGGATTGGCGGTCCGCCAATGTGCATATCCTGACCCATGCCATGCATTACGCAAGCTCGGTCTTCGAGGGCGAGCGCTGCTACAACGGCAAGATTTTCAAGAGCCGCGAACACTCCGAGCGTCTGCACTATTCTGCCAGCTGTCTGGATTTCGAAATCCCCTATTCGGTCGATGAGATCGAAGCTGCCAAGAAGGCGACACTCGAGGCGAACGGCCTGACCGATGCCTATGTTCGTCCCCTGGCTTGGCGCGGCGCGGGTGAGGACATGGGCGTGTCTTCAGCACGCAACCCTGTGCATCTGGCCATCGCGGTCTGGGGCTGGGGTAACTACTATGGCGATGCCAAGATGAAGGGTGCCAAGCTCGACATCTCGAAATGGAAACGCCCCTCGCCCGAGACGATTCCGGTGCATGCCAAAGCCGCAGGTCTCTACATGATCTGCACCACGTCCAAACATACCGCCGAGGCCAAGGGCTGCTCGGACGCGTTGTTCATGGATTATCGCGGCTATGTGGCCGAAGCGACCGGCGCCAACATCTTCTTCGTCAAGGATGGAGAGGTGCACACGCCGCTGGCCGACTGTTTCCTCAATGGTCTGACACGCCAGACCGTGATCGGGATGCTCAAGGAAAAAGGCATCACCGTGCACGAGCGTCACATCATGCCCGAAGAGATGGAGGGCTTCCAGCAGTGCTGGCTGACCGGCACCGCCGCCGAAGTGACGCCGGTGGGCCAGATCGGCACCTATAACTTCGAAGTCGGTGCACTGACCCGAGACATCGCGGAAAGCTACGAAAAGCTGGTTCGCAGCTAACCTCCGGATCAGGTCCAATGAAAAGGGGCCGCGACAGTGCGGCCCCTTTTTCGTTTCAGAAATCCACGCCGCGCTGCGCCTTGATCCCGGCCTGATAGGGGTGTTTGACCTCACGCATCTCGCTGACCAGATCGGCATAGTCGCAGATGGCCTGTGGCGCGTCCCGACCGGTCAGGATCACACCGCAGCGCGGGTGCCGCGCCTCCAGCCCTGCGATGACCGCCTCTGGCGTCAGATAGTCGTAGCGCAGCGCAATATTGATCTCGTCCAGGACAACCAGGTCAAAATCGCCGCTTTCCATCATGGTCCGCGCCTTTGCAAAGGCAGTTTCGGCCGCCGCGACATCGCGGTCACGGTCCTGCGTGTCCCAGGTGAACCCCTCACCCATCGTATGCCAGGTCACACCGCCCAGCTTGTCGAAGAATTGTTTTTCGCCTGTGATCCATGTCCCTTTGATGAACTGGACCACACCCACGGAATGCCCCCAGCCGAGCGCCCGGATCACCACGCCAAAGGCCGAGGATGACTTGCCCTTGCCGTCCCCTGTATGCACCAGAACCAGACCGCGTTCCGGATCACCCGCTTCGGCGATCTTGGCGCGCTGCGTCTGTTGCAGCGCCTTCATCTCGGCATTGTGCTTTTCCGCGTCTGACATGCGCGCCCCTTCCCTGCTTCTTCTTGCAAAACTATCCAGAACCGCCGGGTCAGATGTCGCCAGCGTCAGCCCGGTTTCATCGCCCGCTGCAACTTGGCCATGCCACCGATCCAGCGGTCGTAGTTCTCGACCTTGGCGCGCATATAGTCCGCAACAGCGGGATGGGGAAGGATCACGAAACGCTCGGCCCGGATCCCTTCGATTGCCGCCTCGGCCACGGTTTCGGCGCTCAGCACACCATCGCCCAGTTGCGGACCTTCGGGGATGCCTTCCAGCATCGGGGTCGCCACGCCTTGCGGACATAGCATCGAGACGCGGATACCGTCGTCGCGATGCCCGATCGCAAGGCTTTCGGCAAAACCCACAGCCGCGTGCTTTGTGGTTGAGTAGACAGCCGAGCCAACCTGCGACAAAAGACCAGCGGCCGAGATCGTGTGCAGGAAAAAGCCACCGCCCCGCGCCTTCATGCGTGGGATCAGGATGCGGGCCGCATGGACATGGGCCATCACATTGACCGCCCACGCGCGGTCCCACACAGCAGGGTCGGCAAAGGCGATATTATCGAAACGCGTATCCATGCCGGTGGCGATCCCGGCGTTGGAGCACATGATGTCGATGGGGCCGTGTTTGGCCTCCACATGGTCGATCATCGCGGCAATCTGAGCCGGGTCCGAGACGTCGCAGACAAGGGCCTCATCCACACCCGCCGGCAAGTTAGTGGGCAAGCGCAGGTCGGCAGTGACAACCTGCGCGGCCCCGGCCCCCTTCAGGGCCTGGGCCAGCGCCAACCCGATCCCCTGGGCGCCGCCCGTGACGAGAGCGGTCTTGCCAGCGATGTCCATGCGTTCAGCCCGGGCTCATCCCGCGCAACCGTTCCGACCGGCGGCGCAGCAGTTCAACAGTGGTCAGCAATGCAATCGAGATCACGACGAGGATCGTTGCCACAGCAAGGATCGTCGGGCTGATCTGTTCGCGCAGGCCAATGAACATCTGCCAAGGCAGCGTCTTCTGACCGGCGGACCCGACCAACAGGACCACCACCACCTCGTCGAAGGAGGTGATGAAGGCGAAGAGGCCACCGGAAATCACACCCGGCAGGATCAGGGGCATCTGTACCCGGAAAAAGGTCGTCACCGGATCGGCACCCATGTTGGCCGCAGCCCGCGTCAACGAGGTGTCAAAGCTGGACAGCGTGGCCGTCACCGTGATGATCACGAAGGGAATACCCAGCGCGGCATGGGCCAGAACCACACCTGCATAAGTGCCCTGTAGTCCCAGCTCGCTGAATCCGAAGGGACGTGAGTAGAAGAAGAACATCCCGGCCGAGGTGATGATCAGAGGCACGATCATCGGCGAAATCAGCAGTGCCGTGATCTGCTTGCGATAGGGCACATGCGGTTGCGTCAATCCGATGGCCGCAAGCGTTCCCAGTGAAACCGCAAGCAATGTGGCCAGTGGCGCGATGATCAGCGAGTTGGTGAAGGCCTGAAGCCAGGAGTAGTCACCATTCGCACCCATGAAATCCTGGTAGTGCTTGAGCGAATAGCCATCAGGATCAAGCCGCAGCATCGCCGGCGTGAAGGTGAAGAAGTTCTCGGCGTTGAAAGACAGCGGGATGATGATCAGGATCGGAAAGATCAGGTAGAAGAAGATCAGACCGCAGATCACGCGGAAGGTGTAGAACCAGATCCGCTGTCCGGTTGTCGCATAGGGCGGAAGTTTGGATGCCATGTCTCTTATCCCAGCTTCACGTTATCGACGCCGACAAGCTTGTCGTAGACGTAGTAGAGGATCAGGACCACGACCAGCATCAGCGTGCCAAGCGCAGCAGCCAGCCCCCAGTTGCCGGATACGGCGAACTGGAAATAGATCCGGTTGGAGATGAATGTTCCGTCGGCACCGCCCACCAATTCAGGCGTGATGAAGTAACCCACGGCCAGAATGAACACCAAAAGCGCACCGGCCCCGATCCCCGCGGTCGTCTGCGGGAAGTAGACCCGCCAGAACGCGGTCCAGTTCGATGCACCCAAAGACTTGGCCGCGCGCAGATACGAGGGCGGGATCGTCTTCATCACGGAGTAGAGTGGCAGGATCATGAAGGGCAGAAGGATGTGCGTCATCGCAATGATCACACCAAACTGGTTGTTGATCAGTGACAAGCGTTCCGAAAAACCAAGCGCGATCCAGAAGTTGTTGATCACGCCTTGTTCCTGAAGAAGGATCTTCCACGCCGAGGTTCGCACCAGTAGCGATGTCCAGAAGGGCAACAGCACAAGGATCAGCAGAAGGTTCGATGTCCTGAGCGGCAGATCCGCAAGCAACCAGGCGACAGGATAGCCCAGCGCCAGCGTGCAGAAGGTGATGAGCAGACTGAGACCCAATGTTCGCAACATGAGTTTCTGATAGATGCGTTGATCGGGTTCTTTCATCGTGATCCCGTCAATACCCCGCTGCGCATCGAAGGCTGCCAGGAAATAGCTCGAGGTGTAGTAGCCCGAGTTGGCCTTGATCGCCGCCCAGTACTCGATGTTGCCCCAGTCCTTGTCGATATCGAGAAACCTCTCCTTGAAGGGGCCATCGGTTTCGATATCCCAGTTCGATGCAGGACGCCCGGATTTACGGAACAAGGAGGAAATACCCGGTGCCTCGTAGTTGAAGCGGCGACCCAGTTGTGTGTGCGTCTTGTTGTCAAAGGCTGTGGCCATGTCGATCGCCATGGCGCGGTAGACGGTTTCGGGCGGGGCTTCTCCCGTCTTGGGATCCCACTCCTGAATGGCTTCCACGACATTGGGTATCAGGTCAGGAATGTAGTCGGTCCCAGCGGTGTTCTGGACCGAACGCGCGAGCATTGATCCGATCGGGGCCACAAAGGTCACCAGAACGAAAACAAGCAGAGGCGCGATCAGCACGAGGGCGCGTATCTTCTGCTTGCGCAGGGCCTGATTCAGGCTTTGTTTAAGCGGTTTTCCGTCAGCAGACAGAACCGGGCCTTCAAGCGTGGCGTCAGACATGTGTTACCCCGTCAGTATTGATGGCACCTGTTGTCCGGTGCCTTTCCTGGCCTTGGCGAAACCGATAAGTGATCGGTTTGGCGAAGACCCCGCGCCGCCGTAACGACAACGCGGGAAGCGGGAGGGGCCGCAAGGCCCACTCCCTCAGCTTAAGCGATTACTGCAGCAACCACGCCTGGAACTGTGCGTCCAGATCGTCGCGGTAGCTGGCCCACCATTCGAAGTTGAACAGGAAGGTGTTGACCGCGTTGGCCGGATCGGTCGGCATATGCGGCGCCATGGGAACACCCAGTTCGGCATGGTTGCCGACCAGCGGGGCCGAGGAGGCGCGCGCCGGACCATAGGAGATGTAGGCCGCCTGATCCGCCAGACGCTGCGTGTCAGTCGCGAATTTCACGAAATCCATCACGCGGGCCAGACGATCCTCGGGCAGACCGGCGGGAATGATCCAGCCGTCCAGATCGAACATCTGCCAGTCCCACAGCATGCCGATGGGCTGGTCCTGCTCGACGATCGCCGAGAAGAGACGACCGTTATAGGTCGAACCCATCACCACTTCGCCATCTGCCAGAAGCTGCGGGGTTTCTGCACCCGCGGACCACCAGATGGTATCGTCCTTGATGGTTTCGAGCTTGGCCAGTGCCCGCGCGACACCCTCGTCGGTTTCCAGCGCGTCATAGACATCCTCGATCGCGACTCCATCGCAGATCAGGGCCCATTCCATGTTGCCGATCGGACGCTTTTCCAGCGACCGCTTTCCCGGAAACTTCTCGGTGTCGAACACATCGCAGATGTTGGTCGGCGCTTCGGCAAGAAGATCGGTGCGATAGCCGAAGGTCGTCGAGAAAACGATCTGCGGAATGAAGCAGTCACCCACCAGCGTGTTGCCGAAATCCTCGGACGCCGGCGTGCCATCGGGGGCTGCGGCGAGCATCGTATCGGGATCAATCTCCATCGCGAGACCTTCGTCGCACAGACGCAGGCCGTCAGCGGCGGTCACGTCGACGATGTCCCAGGTGATGTTACCAGCTTCGGACATTGCGCGCAGCTTGGTCACTGCTTCAGCCGAGCTTTCGTCAGTGATGACGTTCAGGCCGGGGTTATTGGCGACATAAGGTTCGATATAGGCTTTGACCTGGCTGTTCTGATACGCGCCACCCCAGGACACGACTGTCATGCTGTCGGCCATGTTGCTCTGCGCGAAGGCTGCAGCGGCGATCAGTGTCGCGCCTGTAGCCATAAGAGTTGTCTTGAGTTTCATATATAACTCCTTGGTTTACCCGTTGTTACATGCGTCTTCACCCACGGGCTGAGCGAGGACGCCTTTCCAGCGCTCACGCGTCGAGCGCGCGGCAATCTTCCGGAAGCCAGCCGATCTCGATCTGCTGACCCGGCTTCAATCGCACCTGATCCGGTGCGTTTCTCGTCTTCACGACGAATTCCTCATTTCCGGCGACCCGCAGGCGCGTGCGGAAAATGTCGCCCATGTAGATGAACTCCAGCACCTCGGCCTTGAGGGTATGGGCACCGGGTTGCAGGCGTTCCTTGTTGAACTCTACCCGTTCGGGGCGGATCGACACGCGTGTGCGCTCTCCGACCTTGGTGACATTGACGGGTTTGGCATCGATGACCTCACCGCCATCCAGCCGCACGATGCAGGTGTCACCCTTGATCTCCTGCACGACGCCTTCCATCGTGTTGTTCTCGCCGATGAACTGCGCGACGAAACTGTTCTGAGGCTGTTCATACAGCACATCGGGCGGCGCCAACTGCTGGATCCGGCCATCGTCAAACACAGCGACGCGATCCGACATGGTCAGCGCTTCGGTCTGGTCGTGAGTCACGTAAACGGTCGTGATCCCGAGTTCATGAGCAAGGCGCGTGATCTCGAATTGCAGAGTTTCCCGCAATTGCTTGTCCAGGGCCCCCAGCGGTTCATCCATCAGAACCAGCTCCGGTTCGAACACAAGTGCCCGCGCCAGAGCGATCCGCTGCTGCTGCCCACCGGACAACTGGGCAGGGCGACGACCGCCAAAGCTGCCCATCTGCACCATTTCCAGTGCCCGCTTCACCTTCTGCTCGCGCTCGGCCTTGCCGAATTTGCGCACCTCGAGCGGGAAGGCTAAATTCTCGGCCACGGTCATATGCGGGAACAGGGCATAGTTCTGGAACACCATGCCGATCCCACGCTTGTGGGGCGGGATGTTGTTGATCGGATTGCCGTCCAGAAGGATCTCTCCGTGGGTGGCAGTCTCGAACCCGGCCAGCATCATAAGGCAGGTCGTCTTTCCCGACCCCGAGGGCCCCAACATCGTCAGGAACTCGCCCTTGGGCATGGTCAGGTTGAGGTCTTTGACGACCAGTGTTTCACCATCATAGCTTTTTTGCACACGCTCAAAAGCCACGAACGCATCGTTCGAACTTGATCCGGCCAATGTGGCCTCCCCGTTTGTTGTTGATACACGATCTGCGCCGCGCCTTTCCCCAGACTAAAACCCGCAGTCCTGCGGGTTGCAACCCTTTTGCTGACTTAATTGGTCAAATCCGGATTATGCAGGCAGATCGACTTTTTGACGCATTAAGCGCAGGCGATTTTCCTGACAGTCCTGTCAGCCGAGTGCCTCCGAAATGGACTTTGCCGTTTTTTCCACCACCTCATCCACCTCTTCGCGGGTCATGCAAAACGGTGGAGCGAATCCCAGAATGTCGCCTTGCGGCATGGCGCGACCGATGACTCCATGGCCCATAAGCGCCGCCGCGACACGCGGTCCGACCTTGTCCGCCGGGTCGAAAAACTGGCGTGTGTCGCGGTCCTCTACGAACTCCACAGCACAGAGCATCCCCTCCCCGCGGACCTCGCCGACATGGCGGTGATCCTGTAGCGCCGCGCGCATCTGGATGTTGAGATAGGCACCGACATCTCCGGCGTTCTGTATCAGGTTCAGGTCGTCCAGAAGCTTGAGGTTGGCGACACCCGCCGCCGCCCCCACCGGATGGGCGGAGTATGTCCAACCGTGACCGATGGGGCCATTTTCGTCTGTGCCCTGTTCGAGGACCTTCCACATCCTGTCACCCACGATCGACCCGGACAGCGGCGCATAGGCCGATGTCAGACCCTTGGCGATGGTGATGAGATCAGGCTCGATCCCGTAGTGATCCGACCCGAACATGCTGCCCAACCGGCCAAAACCTGTGACCACCTCATCGGCGATCAGCAAAATGTCATGCTTGCGCAGAACCTGCTGGATTGCAGGCCAGTATCCCTCGGGCGGCGGGACAATGCCGCCGGTGCCAAGAACCGGCTCGCCGATGAAGGCGGCAATTGTATTGGCACCCTCACGTTCGATCAGCGCCTCAAGCTCAGCGACAAGATGGGCGGTGAACTGCGCCTCGGTCATGTCGTCCTTCGGGCGGCGGAAATAATAGGGAGCCTCGGTGTGGATGACTTGCGCCAGCGGCAGGTCGAATTTCTTGTGGAACAGCTCCAGCCCCGTCAGCGACCCTGTGACCAGACCCGAACCATGGTAACCGCGCCAGCGGCTGATGATCTTCTTCTTCTCGGGGCGGCCAAGGATGTTGTTGTAGTACCAGATCAGTTTGACGTTGGTTTCATTGGCGTCCGATCCAGACAGCCCGAAATAGACCTTGGACATGCCCTTGGGCGCGCGATCAAGGATCATCTTGGACAACGTGATACTGGCCTCGGTCCCGTGGCCGACATAGGCGTGGTAATAGGCCAACTCCCGCGCCTGATCGGCAATCGCCTCGGCAATCTCCTGACGACCATAGCCGACGTTCACACAATAGAGCCCGGCAAAAGCATCCAGAAGACGCGTGCCATCGCGGTCAGTGATGTGGCAATCCTTGGCCGTCGTGATGATCCGCTGCGGCGCGTTGCCCCGCGCAAACTCCGCCAGATGCGTCGAAGGGTGGAAGAAATTGTCCCGGTCCCACTGGGCCAGTTGATCATTGGTCAGCATCGGCAGCCTCCTTCGGCAGTGATGTGAAAAGACATGTTGTGCACAACCTTTATGCGGCCGCACCTGTCGTCAACCGTATACTGCTAAATAAACGGCGTATTTCCTAAAAACGACAGGGGTATTCGCTTTTGGAACTGAATAGATGTGCACAATTTTGCTGAACTCAGGGAAACGCCAGCAAGGAAAGCGCCCATGTCCGTCCCTCCGATTCCCTTTGCAGACCTGCCGTTCACAAAGGACGAATATGACCGTCGTCTTGAGCTGACCCGAACCGCCATGGCGGAACGCGGCATAGATGTGCTGTTTGTCGAGGACCCATCGAACATGGCGTGGCTGACCGGCTACGATGGGTGGTCCTTCTACGTGCATCAGGGCGTTATCGTGACCCATGACCGCGATCCGGTCTGGTGGGGCCGCAACATGGATGCCAACGGCGCCAAACGCACGGCATGGCTGCCGCATGACCATCTGCGCCCCTATGACGACACCTATGTTCAGTCGAGCGAGCGCCACCCGATGCAGCATCTGTCGGCGCTTCTGTGCGAGATGGGCTTCGAGGCCGCTTGCATCGGGGTCGAGATGGAGAATTACTACTTCTCGGCCAAGGCCTATGTCACGATGATGACGGAATTGCCCCGGGCCACACTGGTCGATGCCACCGCGCTGGTGAACTGGCAACGCGCCATCAAATCGCATGAGGAAATCGCCTTCATGCGCCGCGCCGCGCGGATCGCGGAGAAGATGGTGGACACCGCCATCGAGCGCGCGCGCCCCGGTGTGCGCAAGAACGATCTGGTGGCCGAAGTGATGCGCGAGGCGATCATCGGTGTGGGCGAAGATTGGGGCGATTACCCCGCTATCGTGCCGATGTGCCCCTCAGGCGCCGATGCTTCGGCCCCGCATATCACATGGAACGGGGGCGAGTTTGAAAACGATCAATGCACCTTCTTCGAACTGGCAGGCGTCTATCGGCGCTATCACACGCCCTTTTGCCGCACCGTTTATCTGGGAGCACCCCCCGATGAGGTCAAACGCGCCGAAGCCGCGTTGATCGAAGGGCTTGAGGCCGGGTTGCAAGCGGCGCGCGCAGGCAACCGCGCCTGCGATATCGCCGACGCACTGGCCAGACCGCTGGAGGCTGCGGGCATCCAGCGCGGTGCCCGCTGCGGGTATCCAATCGGAATCAGCTATCCGCCCGACTGGGGCGAGCGCACGATCAGTCTGCGATCCGAAGATCAGACCATGCTGCAACCCGGCATGACGTTCCATTTCATGCCCGGCCTCTGGATGGATACTTGGGGAATCGAGATCACGGAGTCGATCCTGATCACCAATGACGGTCCGGCTGAAACCTTCTGCAACCGACCGCGTCGGATCTTTGTGAAAACATGACAACCCTGTCTCGAACACAGGCGATTCTGGGTGATCTTATCGGTTTTCCCACGGTCTCGGCCGACAGCAATCTCGCCATGATCGACCATATGGCCAATCTGCTGGCGGATGCCGGAGCACGGGTGGACCTGTTTCATGACTCCACGGGAACCAAGGCCAATCTTTTCGCCACCATCGGCCCGGACAGGGAGGGTGGAATCGTGCTGTCCGGTCATTCCGATGTCGTCCCGGTCGCCGATCAGGATTGGACCAGCGACCCGTTTCGGATGATCGAGCGGGAAGGCCGCCTGTTCGGGCGCGGTGCCTGCGACATGAAGGGGTTCATCGCGGCCACTCTTGCGATGGCGCCGGACTATGCGGCACGCGACCTCAAGCGACCGATCCATTTTGCCTTCACCTATGACGAAGAGGTCGGTTGTCTCGGTGCAAGGTCGCTTGTTCCGGCGCTGCAGGCCCGTGGTATCCGTCCCGCAATGGCCATCGTGGGCGAGCCCACGGATATGCGCATCATCGAGGGGCACAAGGGGTGCTGTGAATACACGGTCGAGTTCCGTGGTCTGGAAGGGCACGGTTCCAACCCGGACCGTGGGGTCAATGCAGTCGAATATGCTGTCGCCTATGTGACGCGTCTGATGGAGTTGCGCCATCAGCTCCGCCACCGCACCCCCGTGGGCAGCCTGTTCGAACCACCCTGGACCACGATCAATGTCGGTCGCCTGTCCGGCGGTGTGGCCCATAATGTGATCGCCAGCCGGGCCGAGTTGGATTGGGAAATGCGCCCGGTGCAGGATTCGGACGCGGATTTCGTACGGCAGGCCCTCGCAGATTACTGCAACGATATTCTCTTGCCGCAGATGCAGGCCGTCTGCGCCGATGCGGGCATCACCACCTATGTCATCGGAGAAGTTTGCGGTCTGGAGCCGATGGAAGACAACGCCGCGCGCCGCCTTGTCGCGGAACTGACAGGTGCGAACGGGGCGGATGTCGTGGCCTTCGGCACCGAGGCCGGATTGTTCCAGCAGATGGGGATGTCCGCTGTTCTCTGCGGTCCGGGCAGTATCGAACAGGCGCACAAGGCCGACGAGTATGTGACCCTGTCCCAGCTGGATCAGTGTATTTCCATGCTGCACGGTCTGGGTGAAAGGTTGACTCGCTATGCTTGAGCAATCCGACGCCCGAAGCCGGTTCCTGCGCCTTCATGAAGCGCTGCGCACCCGTATCTGTCTTCTGGACTACCCGCCGGGCAGCCGTCTGTCGGAAGAAACGCTGGCCGCAGAGTTCGGCACCTCGCGCACGCCCTTGCGCCGGGTTCTGGCAAAGCTCGAGGATGAGGGGCTTGTCATATCGCAGCACGGTGTCGGCACTATCGTCACGGATGTAGATCCCGGCGAGATGGAACGGACCTATGACCTGCGGCGCGAGTTGGCGGGCCTTGTGGGGCGACTTTCACCCGCGCCTATCACCGATACGATCATCGCAGAGGCCTCTGGCTTTCTTGCGCGCGGCGAGGCGCTGTTGGCCCAACCGGAGACACGGGCATTGGCGCGGCTGAACATGGAATATTTCCACTTCGGCACATCATTGACCATGAACGCGGCGCTACGCGAGATGTCGGAACGGCTTTACTATCGCACAGCGCGCATCTGGCTGACCGCAACGGCGCATCTGGACCTGGGAGATGAAACCGCCATCTTCGTGTCGGAACTGCGCGACAGCCTTCAAGCCCTCAAGGCGCGGGACGGACAGGCGGCGGCGGACGTGAGGCGCGCCCATATCTCGCTTTGCATCGCGCGGGTCAAAGCCTTGCAACGGTAGCCCGCGGCGCTGCTTCTTCTTGCTTCAAATATCGAGGTCCGGCCCGAAGAATTTGCGATCAGGCCGGATCAGTGTCGATATGAGTTAACTGGCCGCGACCAGCAGACCTTCATTCTTGATCTGGATATAGGCCTCGTCCAGCGACTTTCGGGCGCGCTCGATCAGGATATCGGCCTCATCCCGCGTCATCACCAGCGGCGGGCTGATGATCATCCGGTCGCCCACGTGGCGCATGACCAGATTGTTGGCAAAGCAACGCTCCCGCACCATGTAGCCGATGGTACCGGGTTCCGATGCGAACTTGGCACGGCTTTCCTTGTGCGGGGTCAACGCGATGGACCCCATCATGCCCACGATCTTGGCTTCACCCACCAACGGATGGTCGGTCAGGCCGGTCCAAAGCTCTTTCATGTAGGGTCCGATATCGCTGCGGACATGCTCGATGATGCCCTCTTCCTCGATGATGTTGAGGTTCTCGAGCGCGACGGCAGCGGCCACGGGGTGGGCCGCATAGGTATAGCCGTGGTTGAACTCGCAGGCACCGATCACGGCGGCAACC
>Ga0209345_10000877_pt1 | contig 38637 bp, 31 predicted proteins | sample Cruoilmetagenom7_FD_187294 | JGI IMG/M metagenome (GOLD analysis project Ga0209345, IMG submission 187294) | Oil polluted marine microbial communities from Coal Oil Point, Santa Barbara, California, USA - Sample 7 (SPAdes) (version 2) | ecosystem: Environmental > Aquatic > Marine > Oil seeps ...
AGCGGTCAAAACCGCGCAAACAGGCCGGACACATGACTGCTTCTGACAAATGCACAAATCAGATCAAAAATGTCTTGCTATGCAGGAGCCATCCACACATGCCATTCGCTGCAGGCGCGAACGCAGCCTTGCTAAAAAAATGAGAGCAGACGCTTAGCCAGGATCACACCGCAGAACCCCGGCTGACCTACAGGGAGGGCAGAGAGTTGCCATTCGCTACGTAAGGCAACCCCGTCCGCTCTGAGCATAACCGGCCGGTGAGTTTGATGCCCGGATAAGACAAGGCTGCGAGGGAGAGGATGCAGGTTTCGCTCAAAAACTCTGATCGAAACCACCGCATGCGGTCGCCAGCACTAATGGATCTGGTCGTTGGGTAGAAAATCGAACCTGAAAAGGCCATCAACCTATTGGCATCATTAGTTTCTCTTGTCATGCTAGAGAGTTTGGTAGTACATGCATTTTGAGCTCGGAATGCCTCGCGGAACGTAATTTTAAAGGTGGCGAAATCTTTGCCTACGAAACCCGACAACTACACCGCAATATTATCCATTCATGGAATTGGTAGGCATCGTCGCTACGCCAATGCTGGCGCGCTTCTTACAGCTTTGGAAAAGGTTGCCATAAAAGATAGCGGCTACGGGATCGAAACGCTCATTGAGATGAAGCCAAGACTAGAGCCCCCCCGTAGTAAAGGTCTGTCCAGTGATGTGCCCATGATGGAAGTCAAGCGAGCGCGCCGACATAAAGGGAAGCTCTATCCAGCGGCGAAATATAGAATATATGAAGTAAATTGGTCACCTGACACCAAAGTGGGTATGTCAACCTGGAGCATGCTCAAGTGGAGCAGTCGACTTATCCGCTTAACACTCAGGCGAAACCCTAAGAACTGGCTTTTGTGGCCACAGATACGCCTGGCACGTCTGCGGAAAGTCTCGATGGATCTGAATATTGAGCCAAAGTTACGTCACGCACTAGCAGTACTATCAAGTGGTTATAGGAAATACCGCGGCTCATTGGGCACACGATATCGCGATTCTGATAGACAGAATCCGTCTTTTGACAACTTTCTTCAATTCTCAGCGCTTCAGTCTGCCGGAGCTACAACTTCGGAATATCTCACGCAAGCCGCTGCGAGATGGAAGTCTATTGAGTTGCCATGCGAAGCAAGAGCACGCGCTACAGGTTCAGTTCTGCTATGGGGCACAGTGGTCTCTTTGGCAGCAATCTTTTGCCTGATCTACATAATTTCAATAGGTGGCCTCACGCAATTTCAGTTAAATTCGGCAGTGGTTGTTTTTCTGATTTTAGCGGTTGCTGGCATATTTTTTCGAAGCTTCCTCACCACCGTATTTTCGGATGTCAGATATTGGTCAACTCTTGATGAAAATGAACATGGCAGTGAAGCGAGAGTTTCCATAAAAAACAGAGCAATATCTACCTTGGAACATCTTGCATCGGATCCAAGCTGCGGTCGCGTAATCATAGTCTCGCACAGCCTTGGCACTGCCATAGCCTATGATGCTCTCAGAGAGATCGGACTGCGCAATCAAGCTCGGGTTGATGAGCAGGAAAGTTGGATGCACATAAAGAAGGTAGATTGCCTCATAACTATGGGCTCCCCCATAGATAAGCTCACGCTTCTATTTGAAACAACTGCGGGGCAGAGCTTTCGAGAGGAAATTATGCGCGAAGAACTGAGGGGAAACCTAACGACTATGCCATTTTGGTTCGGGGATCGCCAACGCATAAAGTGGATCAACTTCTGGGACGAGATAGATCCGGTTTCCGACCCCTTGTACACACCGCTCGGCGCCAAACCGATTGGCGACAAATTCCTCCCTACAAAAATTGAAAACATCAAGTCTGAAAATACAAGGTACTATACCCCCGCCAAGAGCCATTGCAGTTATCTAGATAATCCTGCCGTTGCCACTCGTATTTACAATGAAATATTCAGACCAGAGAGTGAAATAGCTTGTGAAAGGATCGAAGTGAGCGCTGTGCGCCGAGCGCCGTTGGTGGCCCTGCAGCTTATCCCTGTGTTGATTCTTTCACTCCTGGCGACAGGTTCCTTCTATGCCGCCTTGTATAATCTCTTCCTGCTGAAGTTATTAATCACACTCTGTGCAGTTCTTGTAATTACCTTCGTAGTTAGGAATTTTCTTCCAAAGGCTCGATGCGCCGTTGCAATAGCGCGTTTCAAATCACCTCCTTCCGAGGATAGAGAGGATGATTTTCCATTTTGACCCCCTCTTCTTGTTGCGGGCATCACTCACTTAACTTATCGTGTGAGGCTCAACTGGAAGTCGCAATGACGTCCACGCGCCTCCACGCAACGCGTACGCGCCGTGCATATGTTGACTGGCGTCCGAACCCTCGAAGGATGTTTCGTTCTTCGAGGGGGAGGCGGAGGCAAAGATTCCTGTGCATCGATGTCGTCGACCGCAACTTTGCCCCAATGTATGGAAGGTTTGCGCTGGACTGGTGGCAAAGTTAATTTGCTAATCTGGCGTGCTTGACTGCCGACTAATCAGTAAGCGGGCGGCGACAGGCTCCGGGCGCACGTTACGGCTGACCCAGCCGTCCACTAGGGGCTGGCTCCAGCCATCCGCTGCGGGCGGCATGAAGGTCTGTTCTGGGCCGAAAACAGCAGCCATCCGAAGAACCCGCCTCTCGTGCTTCCGTAGTTTGTACGAACACTGACTCTTACGCCCCAGGAGCAATATGCGAACCAGCCAATTATTCAAAAAGCAGATGCGTGAGGCTGTTGCGGACGAGGGCCGCATCCAGTCCCCTGCGGCGGCGCCCAGTATGTCGCTTTCGTTTAGCGTTGTTTTGCGGTCTCTCATGCGGGTATTTCCATTCACAATGACCGTTTCCACGTATGCCGCATTGGCGAACTGAGGGATCGTAGTCAGGGGCATCATCGGCGGGTAGAGATGTGGCTCGCGAAGGTTGAGCATGACGATATCGGCCTTCTTTGCCGCCTCCAGAGGCCCAAGCTCATCTTCCAGTCCGATGGCCTTAGCCGCGTCGATGGTACACATTTCTAGGACGTCGCGCGGCATCATCACATGCGGATCGCGGAAGTGGCGGCTGTGGTCGTGCAGGCATTGGGCCATGTGGCGGAACATGGCACACCCCGGGTCCGGCGCCGCAGCATCGGAACCGAGCGCTAGGGTCACCACAGATCACCCCCCATGCCACGCAACTCGGGCGCGGGAAAGCGGCCTAGGAACTACATAATGGCCGAAGGGTTGTAGGCGATCGACGCGCCGCTGCGCTTGGCGGCCGCCATGTCTTCGGGCGTCAGGTTCTCAGAATGGGAAAGATAGGCCCAACGGCCGAGAATGCCGAGCTCGTCGGCCAGCGCGATGGAGCCTGACCGGAGGCCGTTTTGGGTGAACAGCATGCGGCTTTCGTGGCGCTTTGCTGCGCGACGCGACCCTGTCGAGCCTAGTCTTCAGAGCTTTTCGTTAGCGCCGGATACTGTTTCAGGATGTTAACAATGAGCTCATGTGCCTGCACCATCATGGCTTCGGTATCGGCCTTGACACCTTCGACATCGCGCTTGCGCATCCGGTCGAGAATGCGCCTTAGATTGGCTGTCGAACTTTTCTGCATGTCTTTGCTGTACCGATGCGCAAAATAGCGATAGCGCATCGCCTGTTTTTCAATTGTACGCAGGATGTTTTGCAGCGTGGCATTTCCGGTAATGCTGTGGATGCGCTCAAAATAGGCGATGTTGGCGGCAAAAAATCCGGCCGCATCGTTTGAGGCAAGGGTCTCTTCGAGCTGTTTGACGGTCTGCCCGAGATACTCAAGGTCTTCTTCGCTGGCGTGTTCAGTCGCAAGTGCGGCAGCGATGCTTTCCAACGGGGTCCGCACCACATAGATTTCATCGACATGTTCATAGGACATCGGCGTCACTCGCACGCCGCGCCGCTTGTGTCGCACTACCAGCCCGGTGGCCTCCAACTGGCGAAATGCCTCGCGGACGGGGGAGCGGCTAACATCGAATTCGGCGCAGATTTGCTGTTCGGTCAGATGCGTGTCTGGTTCGAATTCCAACCGGATGATCCGGTTTTCGATGATGCCGGCCAACTCAAGCCCAAGCACGTCCGGCAATTTTGGCCGTCCAATTTGGCTGTTCATTCTTATGTCCTTCCTGTCCGTGCAAATCCCGAAGGAAAAACCTAAACATTCAAATTGGTAGCATCCTGCGCGGGGCGGTTTTTGGCCTTCAAAGTTGTGACAATACCATAAAGGATCGTCACAAGAATGAGTAGAAGGATAATCAGGCCAACCGGGCGTGACAGTAGCTGTGACGTGGTGTTTTCGGAAAAGATGATTGCGGATTTCCGCAGGTTTTCGTCCGCGATTTTGCCCAAGATCAAGGCAAAGACCATCGGTGCGAGGGGGAAGTCATAGCGCACCAGCAGATAGCCGAAGATCCCAAACCCAATTGCCACCCACATGTCAAAGACCGATAATTGCACCGAATAGGCGCCGATCATGCACAGCATCGCCACCATTGGCATTAGAAGGGCAGGGGGCATCGCCAACAGACGAATGATTGGTTTGAGCAAGGCAAAGCCAAGCACATACATGGCAAGATTGGCGACGATCAGCGTGCCAAAGAGAAAGACCAGAAAACCCGGTTGGCTCTGTTCAAGCGAAGGGCCGATCACCACGCCATGATAGGCCAATGCCGCCATCACCACGGCAATGGCGGCAGAGCTGGGAATGCCCAAAGCCAAAGCAGGCAGCAAGGAGCCACCGATTGCGGCATTATCGGAGGTGCCGGTGCAGATGACCCCCTCCATGCTCCCTTTGTGAAATTGCTTGCCCGAGGCGCGTTGACCCATTTCGTAAGCGAGAAAGTTTGCCATAGGCGCGCCCCCGCCCGGGATCACGCCGACCACAGTGCCAATCGCGCTCGATCGCAACGCGGACTTGTAGTAGCGCCGCAGCAGGTCAAACCTCGGCCAGACCGGGCCTGTGGGGCGCGCCTCGGTCTTCTGGCTGTGTCGGCCAGCGATCCGCATCACCTCGGCTATGCCAAACAGGCCGATCAACACGGGGATAAAGGCAACGCCGCCACGCAGTTCTGGCACGTCGAAGACAAGGCGGGGATAACCAAGGATCGGCTCCAGACCGACCATCGCGATGGCAAGGCCGATCCAGCCGGAAATCCAGCCTTTGATCATACTGTCCGACTCGCCAGATATACTACCTGCGAGAAGAATCCCCCACAGTGCGAGCAGAAACTGTTCCCATGCGCCAAAATTCAAAGCGAAAACGATGAGCAGGGGGGCCACCAGGGCAAGCGCCAGGATGCCGACCCAATTGCCGATAAACGAGGCAAAAATAGCGGTGGCAATCGCTTCGCCGCCGCGGCCCTGTTCCGTCAGAGGGTAGCCGCAAAGCTGAATGGGAACCGAGTCTGGCGTGCCGGGAATGTTGATAAGGACGGCGCTTATCGCGCCTCCAAAGGTGGCACCCGTGTAGATACCCATCAAAAAGGCTGCGGCGGTCTGGATGTCCATCCCGTAAGAGAAAGTCGCCAGGAGCGCCATGCCCATGGTCATCGACAGGCCGGGCATGGCCCCCCAAATGATACCGGCACCTGCGCCGAGTACCGAAAACAAGATCGGCGATGCGCCAAAGGCGTCAAAAAAGCTGAACAAGGTGGACCTCCCGGGCCGTGGGTTTCAGTAGGGGATCAGTTCCAGCAGGCTGTAGCTGCCGGGCACCAAGGTTCCCAAGACCCGGGTGAAGAGGACTGAAATGACAAGGGTAAAGCCAATTGCTGCGAAGAAGATGGAAGGCGCGGATCGGCTGCCAAAAGCCAGCATGGCCAAGACGAGGTAGACAAAGGTGGGCGGTTCGTACGGCAGGTAGTGAAGCGCCAGAATATACAGTGCCAGCGAGCCGCAGACCGCGCCGATGATTTTGACGTTGATCGGCGCTTGTGGAAAGGTTTTGGCCTCCGCAGGGCGGGCACGCAGCCTGCGCCGTTCTGCCAAAAGCAGTAGGGCCAGCAGAACAAGAACCCCGCCGATGATGATCGGAAACAACCCGGGCGAAGAGCTCCAGCCGCGGGGGTGCGGCATGGACAAGCCTTTCAAAACCAGAAAGCCGCCCAAACCCGCTGTCAGGACACTTGGCACCAGATGGGTGTCTCGTTGTGCGCTCATGGGGCCTCTCCTTAGGCTGGTGGGCGATGATTTGGGCGCGGCAAGGCCGCAACGGGGTCCTGCCCCCATAGACAACCGGAAAGGGGGCAGGAACAGTTTCGTCTCAGAAGATTGCTTTGTAATCCGCTGGGGGCCAAGCGGCGGCAAAATCTTTGGGCCGGGGGATGCCGACCTCTTCGGGTGTCTTTTGCAGGCCTTCCAAACCGTTGTCATGGTACAGCCATGAGGTCACGGATTCAAACAGCGCGGCCTCGCGGTCGGCCTCTTCGCCGGTCAGGAACTCGGGGAACATGACCCGGTTGGCAAGCACTTGGGCAAAGCCTTCGTCGGCGACAGCCTCTCCCACAGCGACGCGCAGCGCTTCATGTACCTCTTGCGGGGAATCGCGGCGCACGGCCAAGGCATAGACGCCTTGGATCAGCCCCAGATCGCCTGAGCCCGGAACCGACGCGGTGACGGGTTGCAGTGGCGTGTCGAGCCCTTCGATCTCGAGCGGTTCATCGAGAAAGACGCCGATGTTGCGCAGCTTGCCACTGCGCAGGTATTCGACTTGCTCTTGAATGCCTGTGGCTACGACATCGGCTTCGCCCTGAAGGGCGGCGAGGGCCGCAGGTGCGCCGCCTTGGTAGGGGATATGGCTAAAGCTTGCGCCCGTGGGATATTCCAGCGCGACCAGCGTAGCCTCGTGCCAAACCGTGCCAATACCGGAGTTGGAAATCCGCACACCGCCGGGGTTGGCTTTGGCGGCGTCCACCACATCCCCGAGGGTTTGATACGGCGAGTCCATAGGCACAGCCCAAGCCGGAAGGGATCGGCCGATCTTGTAGAACTGCCATGTCTGCCAGGGGGCTTCGTCCGCATAGCCCAGCACGCGGAAGATTTTGTTGTAATCGGCATTGCCGAGCAGCCAGTAGCCGTCAGGGCGCTTTCCTTCCACATGGTCGGTCGCCAAGGCCCCCGCCGCACCGGGCTGGTTCACGGCGCGGATGCCCACGTCAAAGGATTTTTCCAGGGCTTTGGCTAGGGCCCGGATGATCGTATCCGTGCCCCCGCCCGCACCATATTGGATCACGATGGTGACGGGCCGTGCCGGCCATTCGCGGGCCAATGCGGCCTTGGGCGCCAAGGTCATCGCGAGGGCGCCGGTGCCCGCGGCGGCGAGGAATTGTCGTCTGTTGTAGTCAGTCATGTCATAGAACTCCCTGTTCTAATGGATGGGGTGGCGCAGCCCGTCTTGCGCGGACTTGCGCCGGAGGTGTCAAAGCGAAAGCTCGCGGTCTTTCAAGACCACCTTGCCGTCGACGCTGACAATGGGGTGACGCACCACCAGATCGATATGGCCAGAGGCGCGGATCGTGCTGCCAAAGGTGATGCCATTGCCGATGCCAAGGTGGATCGTGCCAAACTCGCCTTCGTCTTCAAGTTCGACGCCGCGGCCGATCTTTGCCTTTGGATTAAGCCCAAAGCCAAGCTCGACATGGCTGTAGATTTCCTTGTCGTCATAGCTGGCGAGCAGCTGTTCAAGCATGCGACCGTCCTTTGTCGACGCATCGACGGAAACGATACGCCCCTTTTCAAAGGTCAGCATGAAAGGTTCAAGCACCTCGCCGCCCGGCACCACCGCACCATCGATGCAAACCACGCCTTCGGTGGTGTATTCAACGGGGGCCACGGCAGTTTCGATGCAGGGCGGCGGCGAAATCGTGCCCGGGGCATGGCAGATGCCGTTTTGGGGCACCGCGTGGCGGTCGGCGATATTGATCTTCAGATCAGTGCGACCGTCATTGCTGGTCAGATGCACCTCGCTCCCGCGTTCAAGCACCTCGGACAGATCGGCGATGACCTTGGACTGGGCGATGAAGTCAATGTCGAGGCAGCCATCGAGGAACATGTCCTCTTTGCAGCCGGGGAAGAAGATAAGCCGCGCGCCAGCATCGCTGGCCGCCTTGCGCGCCGAGGTGTGATTGACCGAAAATGCCGTCGGCGCGACAATGGCATCGGCGGCTTTCATGGCCTCTGCAATGATGCTTGGCAGCTCTTCGCCGTGGCGGCTGCGGGGCTTATACGTCAAAAAGATCGTTTCAGCCCCCCGCATCTGTCCGGCAAGGGTGAACATTTGACCGATGCGCAGATTGTCGGTGTCGGCAAGGACCAGCAGCTGTTCACCCGCTTGCAGGTTAAGGCATTGATCCAAGATCACACCCACGGGCTTCATCATTTCCATACGTTCGAGCATTTAGGTTCCTTTGCAGTGTCAGGGTCAGAGCGCCGCGTAAACCACATCGTTTGATCGAGATTAACGGGGCGAAAGAGGGGGTCAATAATTTTGTGGACTGTATACAAGCCTGGGGTTGGTTGCGTTTCAGGTTTACTTGTGGCGGTAGAATTCTGGGTTAGTGTCAGAGAAGCAGGCTGCGGTCGTCGAAGACTGTCTGGCCATCGAGTTCAAGTTTGGCGCCCGTCAAAACCGTGTCGTAATGAGCAGCGGCTTGGCACTTTCCCCCCGGCGCAGAGGTGCCGAGCGCCAGTTGAAACCCGCCCCAGACACTTTCGTCGCTCAGCATCGTCCCGTCCAATCGGCACTCCGGGTTCATGCCGATGCCAAGCTCGCCAAGGTTGTAAACGTTGGGGTCATCAAAGCTTTCCAACAGCGCGCGGAAGCCGTCGGCCTGCGGGCCGCCCTCAATCGACGTGGCCATGCCGTCTTTGTAGTGAATGACGACGGGATCTGGGCCGATCAGCCCGAAACCGGGGATGGAGGCATCGACGACGATGATGCCATTGGCTGTGCCTTCTACAGGGGCGATGGAGGCTTCGAGGCAATAGCCGGCGGAAATGTCCACGCTATTGGCAAAGCCATTCAGCGCCCGGCCCCGGCGGCCCTTGATGGACATGGTGATATCGGTGCCGTGACGCGAGGTGACGCGGGCGGTTTCGGCCCGGTCCAGTGCCGCGCCCAAGGCGTCAATCTGCGGACGCAGTGCTTCGAAATCTGCGTTCCAACCGGGGGAGAGAAAAAAGTCATCAGCCGTGGCCTCGGGTAGGCAGATCACATGTGTGCCCGCTTCTTCCTGTGCCGCGCGGCGGGCGTTGGTATGGGCCGCATTGGTCTGCATCGGCGCGACCACCAAATCTGCTTCTTTCATCGCGGCAGCGGCGATATCGGATAATTGGCCCCCGTGATGTGTGGCAGGCATTTCCCGCAACATGCTGAATATTGCGCCAAGTTCCGATGCTGCCACGGCAAGGGCTTCTGCGTTCGCTGCGGTTGTCGGGTCATGCAGGATCAGCAGTTTGGTTTGCGGGGTGACGGCCCCAAGCAGGCGCAGCACCTTTCGGGCATTCGGCAATTTAAGGATAAGCGGGGTCAACGTAGCGCCTTTCTAGTCTGGAGGGGGCATGCCGCCGGAGGAAACTGCGGCGACATGCATGAGGGGGGAGGGTTACTTCCCGGCGTCGACGATCTGCTGGTAAAGACCGTCTTTCCATTTCCCGGCGAATGTCTGCGGCAGGTCCGCCACACCGGCGCTGAAGCTCGCGCGTTGCTCCGGGCTCAGCTCAATGACGGTCAGCCCCTTGCTCTTGGCCGTTTCCACCAACTCTGCGTCGGCTTGGTAAACGCGGTCTTGTCCCCAGCTCATAGCTTTCTCTGCCGCCTGTTGGACAAGGGCACGGTCCGCGTCTGACAGCGACTGCCACCACATGTCTGAGACAACCAGATACTGCACTTCGCGTACATGACCGGTCAGGGTGATCGTGTCCTGTACCTCGTAAAGGCTGGTGCCCATGATGATATCGAGCGGGTTTTCTTGGGCATCAAGCACCCCGGTTTGCAGGGCGGTATAGACCTCGCCAAAGGCCATCGGCACCGGGCTTGCACCAAGGGCGCGGAAGGCTTCGATCTGGGCCGGAATTTCACGCATTCGGATTTTCAGCCCACTAAGGTCTTCCGGGCTGCGCACTTCTTTGCCGCCGGTAGACAGATGCCGGGGGGCGCGGTCCATGCGGCCGATGATGCGAATGCCCTTGCGCTCAATCAGGGTCTCTTTGAGGCCCGTGCCAATCGGTCCGTCCATCACCTTGGCCAGGTGCTCAGGCGACTTGAACAGATAGGGCGCATCCAGCACGCCGTATTCCGGGGCCACGGCAGAGACGATAACAGAGCCGGTCACCCCCATTTCGATCGCGCCCACCTGCATGAGGTCGAACATATCGCGCTCGCCGCCCAGTTCGCCCCGCGAGTGGACCTTTATGCCGATGCGCCCATCACTTTGGGTTTCGAGATCTGCAGCCATGCGCTGCACCGCTTCGTCGATGACGGTGCCAGTCATTTGATGGTTCAAGTTGGCCGCCACGGATTGGGCAAAGCCAGCGACGGGCAAAATCGCCACGCAGCTTGCCACTGTCGCAAAGGCCAGTCCGCGCATCTGTCGAATAGAATGGTTGATCATATTGTTGCTCCCTGTGGGTCCACTCCTCAGCCGGATCGAGCGCAAGCAGCGGATTTATTTAGACGAACGTCAGGCGCCGTCAGAAACTAGATAGCAATAAAATTGTGTTTAGTCTACTGTATACAAAATAGATTAGGCGCAACATGTCTTGGGCGCCGAAAACAAAGGCAAACCGGGAGGGGTGCATGGACCACAATGTAAAGAAAATTGGGAAAGACCGACCTGCAGCGCCGTTGGAGCGACGAATCATACCGGCTTGGACAGACTACAACGGCCATTTGAACGTCACTTGGATCGCTCATCTATTTGATCTAGGCACGGACAACTTGCTAGATGCGCTCCAAATTGGCGGAGCCTATGCGGCGGGCACCGGTTGCAGCACATTCGCCCTCGGTGCGCATGTCTCCTATCTCAGTGAGGCGCGGGTGGGGGACGATGTTGAGGTTCATTCTACCCTAGCCGGTGTCGACGCGAAACGGATCAAGTACCGTCATGAGCTGAAGGCGTCCGTTGGCGGACGGGTGATTGCGGTGCTTGAACAGGTCTCGATGCATGTCGACCTTAAAGAGCGCCGGTCCAAGCCTTGGCCTGCCGAGGTCAAGGCGGCCCTTATGGACAGTCTCGATACAACAGGCCCGGCGGATCTATGCGACGGTCTGCCGCTCAAGCCGGAGATGTGTCATGACTGACGGACGCCTCGCAAAGATTACCCGCCTTGCCAAAGGTCTATTACATGGGCTCATGGTCACAGCGCTTGCCGTGCTGGCCTTGTCGGTCTTCACCCAAGTGGTGATGCGCTATGTCCTCTCCGCTCCCCCCTTCTGGACCGAGGAACTTGCGCGTTTCATGCTGATTTGGCTGACGTTTATCGGGATTGCGTCGGTCCAACTTAAGAACGAACAAATCGGGGTGGACTGGGTCGCGCCGCTGTTGCCGCCCAGCGGTCAGCTTGTGATGCGCATCGTGACCAACTTGGTCGTGCTAGCCATTCTCGGAGCGATCGTCTGGGCCGGTTTCGCCATTGCGGCACTCGGCAGTCAGACATCACCGGCGCTTGGCATCGGCATGTATTTCATCTACGGCGCCCTGCCGGTTGGCGCGCTTGCGACCATGCTCGTGGTGCTGGCCCAAGTGGCTCAAGACATTGCCGCGCTCGCGTCGGGGGAGGCAACCAATGGCCGTTGAAGTTCTTATCCTGCTGTTTTTCGGCATGGCCCTTGTCGGGGTGCCGATTGCCTATGCGATTGCCGGGGCGTCCATCCTTTATGTAGTCATGACCGGCACGCCTTGGCCTGTGGTGGGCCAACGTATGATCGCCGGGGCAGATTCCTTTCCGCTGCTGGCGGCCCCGCTTTTTATGCTCGCAGGGGCGATCATGAACGGCGGCGGAATCATGGCCCGGCTGCTGCGCTTGGCGGATGCGATGATCGGCCATGTCCGCGGCGGATTGGCGCAGGTCAACGTGCTGTCGAGCTTGCTGATGGCCGGCATGTCCGGTTCTGCCACTGCTGACGCCGCAGGGCAGGGGGCGACGATGATCCCGGCGATGAAGAAATCCGGTTACCCCGCGCCGATGAGCGCGGTCGTCACCTCGGCCTCGTCGGTCATCGGGCCAATTTTCCCCCCCTCCGTGCCCTTCGTGATTTACGGCTCCGTTGCGCAGGTCTCTATCGGGCAACTGTTCATTGCCGGGATCGTGCCGGGGCTGATCATGACCGGCTTTCTAATCCTCACAGTCTATATCATGTCGCGGCGGGGCAACTATCGCACGCGCGAACGGTTCGAGCCGGGCGAGTTCTTTGTCGCCCTGCGCCACGCCGCGCTAGACCTTATGCTGCCGCTTATCATCGTCGGCGGGATCGTCGGCGGTATTTTTACGCCCGTCGAAGCGGCGGCCATTGCGGTGTTTTATGCGCTGCTGCTGGAGATGGTAATCTTTCGCCAATTGGCCCCGCGGGCCTTGCTGCCCATTGTTTTGGGCGCGGCGCGCCTGACGGCGATGATCATGTTTGTGATCGCGGTGTCCAACCTGTTTGGCTGGATCTTGGTGCGGGAGGGGTTTGGCCAGATGTTGGCCGATGCTCTGCTGTCGATCTCCTCTGATCCGGTGGTGCTGCGCTGTCTTGTGGTGGTGCTGCTGTTGGTCCTGGGGTTGCTGATTGAAACCGTCGTGCTGATCGTGCTGATCGTGCCCATTCTGCTGACCCTGTCGCCGCAGCTGATGATGGACCCGGTGCATCTGGGCGTGACGGTGGTGTTTAGCACGATGCTGGGGCTGATTACGCCGCCGGTCGGCTTGTGCATGTTTCTGGTCAACTCTATCGCAGGGATTTCGGTCGCGACCTACACCCGGGCGATCCTGCCGTACTTCCTCGCGCTAATTTGCTGTGCATTTGTCATCGCGCTGGTACCGCCGCTGACGACTTGGTTGCCGCAGCTTTTGATGCGCTAAACATACTCTAGCTAAGGACAGCTCAATGAAGACCTATGACTACCTGATTGTCGGCGGCGGGATTGTTGGCCTCGCGGCGGCGCGCAGCCTGCAACAGGCGCACCCGCGCGCGCGCATCGCCTTGCTGGAGAAAGAAGACTCTGTCGCCCGGCATCAATCGGGGCGCAATTCTGGGGTGATCCATGCTGGCGTCTATTATGCGCCGGGGAGCCTAAAAGCGCAGTTTTGTCGGGCAGGCAAACAAGAGATGCGGCGCTATTGTGAAGAGCGCGATATCCCGGTTGAGGCCTGCGGCAAGCTGATCGTCGCGGTTGACGAAGCCGAGACCGTAAGGCTGCACGCCTTAGAGGACCGCGCCCGCGCCAATGGGATCCAGATCGAGCGGATGACCCGCGAAGAGGCCCGTGCGGCAGAGCCCAATATCAAAGCCGAAGCAGCGCTTCTGTCGCCCTCCACCTGCATCGTCGATTTTGCGGAAGTGACCCGCCGCATGGCCGCGGAGTTTGAACAAGCGGGCGGCACGTTGGTCTTTGACCACGAGGTGGTTGGCGGCCGCGAAGATGCGCAGGGTGTAACCCTGGACACGACCCGCGGGCAGTTCTCGGGGGGCAAGGCGGTTTTCTGTGCCGGCTTGCAGGCGGACCGTATGGCGCAGGCCTTTGGTGCAGAGGTCGACTTCCGCATCATCCCTTTTCGAGGTGAGTATTTTCGTGTGAACAACCAGCCGGAAGACTTTGTCCGGCATCTGATCTATCCGGTGCCCGACCCGGCGCGGCCCTTTTTGGGGGTGCATTTGACGCGCAAGATGGACGGTGGCTTTACCGTGGGGCCCAATGCGGTGCTGGCCATGGCCCGCGAGGGCTATGACAAGACAGACCTCCGGCTGCGCGATCTGGCCGCGTCGGTAAGCTATCCCGGCTTTTGGCGCCTGGTGGCGGCGAATGCGGGCTCGGCCCTGTCTGAATTGTCGGCCTCGGCGCTGAAACGGCTTTATTTGCGCCGGGTGCAGCGATACTGCGACCACATCCGCTTGCAGGATCTGTCGCGCTATCGGCCGGGAATCCGCGCCCAAGCGGTGCGCAAGGACGGTAGGCTGGTGGATGATTTCCTCTTTATCCGCACAGGCCACACCCTGCATGTCTGCAATGCGCCGTCCCCGGCGGCAACGTCGTCCTTGCCGATCGGGCGCCATATTGCCCAAAGTATCTTGGGCTAAAGGCAAAAAGGCGAACCACGAAAAAGGCGCCGATGGAGTAGTCCATCGGCGCCTTTCTATTCCGCTGAGGGTCTCTGTGGGCCGTCGCGGTCCCGCAAAGGGAGGGCTCTTATCCCAGCAATTGTTCCAACTCAGGCGTCGCCGCCTCCAAGGCGCTGGCAAAGCGGGCGACGCCCTCATCCATTTCCGCCGTGGTGGCCGTCAGTGGCGGCGAGAAGGAGTTCACCGGTAAGAAGGGCAGGGCCCGCGGCAAGACGCCGTGGTCAAAGGCGTGTTTCGAGACGATCTTGTGCGGCGCTGCGCCTTTGGGGCAGGGGGTGTTGGTGGCCTTGTCGGCGACATATTCAACCCCGATCATCAGCCCCATGCCCCGCACATCGCCGACAAAGGGGTTGTCGGCAGTGGCGTCCTGCAGCGCCTTGAGCAGATAGCGGCCCGAGGTCTCCGCCCTCTCCACAAGGTTCTCGCGTTCGATCACGTCGATATTGGCAAGCGCAATAGCACTGCCGACGGGGTGGCCGGAATAGGTGAAACCGTGCATGAACGCGCCGGTCTCGTCGGATTTTTCGGCCAATACATCGTAGACCCGGTCGCTTATCATCGACGCGGACATCGGGAAATAGGCGCTGGTCAGCCCTTTGGCCAGCGATACGATGTCGGGCTTGAGGTTAAACGCCCCGGTGCCAAACCAGTGGCCAAGGCGGCCAAAACCAGTGATGACCTCGTCGGCAATGAGCAGGATGTCGTGTTTTTCGAGCAGCGCCTGCACCCGGTCAAAATAGCCTGGCAGCGGCAGGAAAACCCCGCCCGTGCCCATCACCGGCTCGGCGATAAAAGCCCCGATGGTTTCAGGCCCTTCTCGGTCGATCAGGTTCTCAAGATCGGCAACCATACGGTCGCAGAATTGGGCCTCGCTTTCGCCGGTATGGCCGTAGCGGTAGTAATGCGGGCAAGAGGTGTGCAGCACATCGGGCAGCGGCAGGTCGAACATCTTATGGTACGCGTCGATTCCTGTCAGGCTTGTTGCCGCTGCGGTCAGCCCATGGTAAGAACCGATGCGTGAGATAATCTTTTTCTTTGCCGGCATGCCGCGCAGGTTGTTGTAATAGCGCACAAGTTTATATGCGGTGTCATTCGCATCCGACCCGGAGGTGCCATAAAAGACTCGATTGAGATGCCCCGCACCTGCCGTCTCGGCAAAGAGCTGCACCAGGCGTTCAGACAAGCGGACCGTGTCTTCGGCGGCGGAGTTTCCGAAATGGTGTTGGTAGCTAAGGTTGCGCAAGGCTTCGGATCCGGCCTCGACCAACTCGGGCCTTCCATAGCCGACATTGACGCACCACAGCCCGGCGCCCATGTCGACATGCACGCGGCCGTTTGAATCTTCGAGCATCGTCCCCTTGGCGCTTTTGTAAAGGGTAGGACCGGTGCGGGCCAAATCAGCAACCGAGCTGACCGGGTGTAGCATCGTTTTGCGGGCGGTTGCGCTGAGATCTGCGTTTGGGATGGCGTCTTTCATAGGTCTCTCCAGATGAATGGGCCGGAAAATTAGGCTTTTATGGTTGCAAAATGGGTGTCGAGATAGGCGTTGATCGCGTCTGAGCCTCCTTCGGTGCCATAGCCGCTGTCGCGAACACCTCCGAAGGGCAGTTCTGGCAGAGCGAGCCCCACATGGTTAATGCTCATCATGCCGGCGGATACCTCGTTGGCAAATCGATGAATGGTGGTGTGATCGCGCGCATAGGCATAGGATGCGAGGCCGTAGTCGAGCCGGTTCGCCTCCTCGATCATCGCATCAAGTGTGGCGTAGCGGTTAATGATTGCCACCGGGCCAAATGGCTCTTCGTTCATGATTTGAGCGCTGGCGGGGGCATCGGTGACCACCGTCGGTTCAAAGAACCATCCCTTGTTTCCAACCCTCTCGCCCCCGGTCACGATGCGCGCACCTTGCGCGGTTGCATCCTGCAGTAGCGCTTCGATCGCGGGAATGCGGCGGCTGTTGGCCAGAGGGCCAATGTCACTGTCAGGGCTGAACCCATCCCCGACAACAAGCATCTCTGTAGCCGCTACGAACTTGTCGACAAAGCTGTCGAACAGTGGTTCTTCTACCAGGAAACGCGTGGGCGAGATACAGACCTGCCCGGCGTTGCGGAATTTGTGGGCCACCATCTGCGCCACGGCTTTGTCGAGGTCAGCGTCTGCCGCGACAAGAACCGGCGCATGGCCGCCCAATTCCATGGTTGCAGGTTTCATCTGTTGCCCGGCCAGCCCGGCCAGCAATTTTCCCACCGGGGTCGAGCCGGTAAAGCTAATCTTGCGAATGGCGGGATGCGCGATGAGATGTTCTGAGATTTCGGCGGGCACACCGTAGACGAGACCGACCACTCCGGCTGGGACCCCTGCGTCTGCAAAGGCACGGATCAGTTCGGCGGGCGCGGCGGGGGTCTCTTCTGGTGCTTTCACGACAATGGAGCAGCCCGCGGCCAGAGCGACGGCAATCTTGCGCACTGCTTGGTTGATTGGAAAGTTCCACGGCGTGAAAGCTGCGACCGGGCCGATGGGGTGTTTTACCGCCAGTTGCATCACGTCTGGCTGGCGTGCCGGAATGACCTGCCCATAGGTGCGCCGGCCCTCTTCGGCAAACCAGTCGATGATGTCCGCCGCCGCGCGCAGCTCGATCCGCGACTGTTCCAGCGGCTTACCCTGTTCCAATGTCATGATCTCGGCAATCCGGTCCACGCGACTCCGCAGTAGATCGGCCGCGGCGCGCATCAGATTGGATCGCTCCAGCGGCGACTTCTTGCGCCAAACATCAAAGCCGCGTGCGGCGGCTTGCGCGGCAGCGTCGAGTTCGACCCGGCTCGCGCGAGCGACTGTACCGATCACCATTTCGGTGGCGGGGTTAAGTACATTCAGCGTGGCATCATCGTTCGCCGCGCGCCATTCGCCATCAATGAACAAAAGGGTGTCGGGATATTCTGGCTGCATGACAGGGACCTAAGATTAAATGGAGTGGAAATGGTCCCGCGCCCATACGGTGAAGCGCGGGCGCGGCGAAGTAGGAAAGTGGGGGGCAGCGGCTCTGCCTGGCGAAATTACTCGGCCCCGCCCGCGTCCGCGAACGCGCGGGTCTTGCGCCAAAGCGTGTCCATCTCGCCGTTGTGCTGGCCAAGCAGAGGCGCGGGGTGACGGACCGATCCGGGCGTCGCGGAAAGCTTGATTGGCACGCCAAGGGTCTGATGTTCCCCCGCCACCGGGTGGCTGACCGGGACTACCATCTGGCGTTCTTTGGCAAGCGGATGCGCCAGTGCGCGATCGGTGGTCTGGATCACGCCACAGGGGACGCCTTCGGCCTCAAGTGCTGCCAACCAGTGTTCCGCGGATTCTTTGACTAGCTCGGCCTCCAAATAGGGAACCAACTCGCGGGTGTTGGCCACGCGCTCTGCATTATTGGCAAAACGTGGGTCGTCATTGAGGTCTTCACGGCCCAACAAGCGCAGGAGTTTGAGCCAGAAATTCTGCTGCGCCACCCCAATGGTGATATGATCGGTGCTGGTGGCAAAAATTTGGTAGGGTGCCACGCCCCGATGCCGCTGGCCAAGCCGTTCGGGCGCTTCGCCAGTGGCAAAAACACCTGCACTTTCATAAAGTTGCAGCGACAAGCCCGCCTCAAAAAGGGAGGCCTCAACCCATTGACCCTTGCCGGTCTTGCGGCGGGATTCGAGCGCTGTCAGCACGCCAATCGCCAGCTGCATACCCGCGGTGATGTCACAGACAGGAATCGGCATACGGTGGGGCCCGGTATCCTCTGGCCCGGTGAGGGCCATAAGCCCGGTAAAGCCTTGAAGCACGAGGTCGAACCCGCCCTTGGTGGCAAATTCACCACTACGACCATAGCCAGAGATAGAAGCATAGATCAGGCGTGGGTTGCGTTTTGACAGCTCGTCATAGCCAAACCCGAGCCGGTCCATTGCACCGGTGCGGTAATTTTCGATCAGAACGTCGGCCTCGTCCACCAGTTCAAGAAAGCGCGCTTTTTGTTCCGGGTCTTTCAGATCCATGGTGACCGACTTCTTATTGCGGTTCCACAGCATGAACGGCGCGCTTTCGCCATTGACGAAAGGCGGCTCGGTCCGGTTTTCGTCGCCAACTCCGGGGCGTTCAACCTTGATCACGTCCGCACCTTGATCGGCCAGTGTCATCGCACAATAGGGACCGGCGATAAAACTCGCCAATTCCAGAACTTTCAAACCTTCAAGCGCCTGCATCTCGCAACCTCCAATCAAAGTAACATTGTATACACTCGACAATTGCTAGCACGAGAGTTAGGGTTGCACAAGAACCCAGATCGAAAGGAAAAACGTGTGAACGTATCGCAGGACATCACGACCGAGGTAGATCCCCAAGGAATCATGACAGTCACTCTGAACCGGCCTGATAAGAAGAATGCCATGCGCCTTTCCATGTGGCAGCGATTAGGCGAAATCTTTCGAGAAGTGTCGGCCACAAGCGAAATCAGGGGGGTCATCCTGACCGGGGCGGGCGGCAACTTTTGTACCGGTGCAGACATTTCTGAGTTTGACGACGTCCGCGCGACTCCCCAGCAGGGGATGGACTACGATCGCATCAATGACGAAACTGTGCTGGCGATCCGTGATTGTGGAAAGCCGGTTTGCGCTGCGATTAGAGGTTACTGCGTCGGCGGAGGTATGAGTCTTGCGCTTGCCTGTGATTTTCGTATCGCCGCGTCAGACGTGCGTATGGGGATAACGGCTGGACGTCTTGGCCTCGTTTACAGTTTGATGGACTGTCAATTGTTGATGGAGCAGGTCGGCCTGAGGAGCGCCAAACGCATTTTGCTTGGCGCAGACATCTTCGATCTTGATGTGGCGCAGGCCTTAGGTCTTATCGACACGTTGGCTCAAGCAGATGTTGTCGCTTGCTCGTTCGAATTCCTCAGCACAATGGTTAAGAATGCTCCACTGTCTCAGGCGGGAAATAAGGCAATCTTGAATGCTATTGCCGATGGCAGCGTTGCCTGGCGGCGGGACGAACTTGAAGGGCTAATTAGTGCGAGCTTCGGTAGCGCAGATTATGTTGAAGGACGTAAAGCTTTTGTGGAGCGCCGACCTGCACAATTTCATGGGAATTAGCGGTGGACAGACTGCCAGAATAACCACCCCAGCCTTCGTTGCGAAGCACTTCAAGTGATTTCTCCGATTGAGGAGGAGACCGCAGAAAGCGTAACCACCTTTCGATATGGAGTGGTTAACGATCGTTTCGCCATCTCGCCGGTACGACGGCATTGCGAGGAGATGCAACTGAACCTGCACCTCGCAAGTTCTGTCCTCTTAATCTAGGCGACCGGGCTGGACTGTTCTGAAGTGGTATCTAACGCTGAGGGGGTATTCGCCTCTCGAGGCGTAACTTACCATTTATCAATAGTTTTTGTCGAAAATGCTATTTTGACATCGTCTATAAGATAAACGGGGCCGAAATTCTGACCATCTGGCGAAAAGCGCGAAATGCCAGCATTTATGAGGTTGCGCGCGATCAGACGGCTATCCATCTTCTCGGGGATCGACAGCAGTTTAGGCGTGGTGAACTTCGCGTGGAATGCCGAAATATCGGCATCGGTCACGTATAGCCCATGGCGGCGGGTTAGCGGATTAAAGAGCTTAGTTGCCTTGATGTGACCTGCATTGAAAAGAGCGGTCAGCGCGCCGGTGTTATGTAGCCCTATCTCTTTTGCAAATGCACCCAAGCTTCTGAGTTCCGGCGGCTTTTCCTGCAGTTTGTTTATATCGCTTTGCCGTACGCAAATGGCAGCATATCCAACGAGGCCATCTTTCAGTGCGACTTTGATCACTCCTTCTCGTGCCGCATCGATGGCGTGGGCAATATCCACGCGCGCACGTGCGGCGGCAATACCCAAAGGCAGCCAGTCCGCGTCAGTACCTTTTACGGTGACGGCATCTTTAGTCAGATCGCCGAGCAGAGCGTCGGCGTCAGCAATATCCCATTGCAATTTCGAAACCGATTGAGGCACTGCCGGTTCGAGAACTTTCTTATCTACAAGGATCTCGAACTGACCCACAGAGACACCGAGTTGTTGCCTCATACTCTTCGCCACGACGAGACGCCTTGCTCGAGCAAAAGCCGGCTGCGCAAGCTTTGCATGGAAGGTTAGGCGGGCGTCAGGTCGATTATCCTCGGGATCCACAATGCCGAAATGCTCTAGCATTCGTCGCGTAGTTTTCGCGGACCTGCCAAGCTCATCTGCCGCAGTAAGGACAGAGTAAAGCCTTGGCGCCGATAGAGACTTTCCCAGAATGGGTTCGTCTGCCGGTACGGCCCAAGTTTGGAATATGACCTCACGCAGGATATCGCGATATGGATCACACCTTGTATCGTTTGCCATGTCGTGTGCCAGCCAACGGTAAAGTCGGCCGAAAGCCCTTTTTGGACTGAACTGCGTTCCTTCCGCTGTGCTCGCTAGCTCTAGTAGAATTTGGGACAGTCCATCCGGCCCGGCGCGCGCACAATCGAATCCCAAAGCCCTCGCAGGTCGGCCATCATCTGTTCCACCCAACTTGGCCCTTACCATTTCGCCACCTAGCAGTTGGCAGAACCGAGCAGCCGTATCGGTAGGCTGCGTAGCGAGCCATGTCGGGTCTGCGCCAGAAGAAAGCCGGTCATCCAGCCACTGGTCATAGCTTGAGATTTGATGGCGTGGCCGGTCCAAACCTCCTGATATGACGTCATCCGCAATACTATGAAGGTGTGTGGCGAAATCATATCGTGCCAATGGCGATGCGATTTTCCAGAGCGGAACAAGAGGCTGGCTATGGCGCAGGCAAACTTCCACGTACCGCACCTGCCAGTCTCCCCGCATGACCATTTGACTCTGAGGCGCTGCGGGGCAAGATTTTAGATCTTCCCTAAGGCAGGCCGGACAACCTCTGACTACAGGATTGATGAGGGCGCGAGATACGAACTCCTCCCCCCTAAAACAGACCTGAACACCGGCTGTGGGCTGCGGCGTCCAAGACATCATTTCTTGTATCTCCTGACCTGGGAGGTCAAAGATCTTGGCGATAGCTTTTGTCTGACGATCATCGAACTTGATCAGTTTTTTGAGAGATAAGCCCAGCTCATTGCAGAAGCCGGAAAGCGATAAGCTCCGCATGCCCGCTGCGCGCGACACGAACGATACAATCCCTTCCCGAGGTTGAGGCTCAGGTTTTGTGAAAATTGAAGTGGGCAGCGTCGGTATCCTGTGGCTAAATCTGCAAAGTGTAGCGTCTTCGGTGAGGCAATTTCATACACTAAGTGCGCGGGTCTTTAATTTCTATGTTTGAAATAATGCGAGTTGACGGGAAGGGAGAGGTATTGACCGCTCCGCTGAAAAGCCCGCTGTCAGAAGCTAGCTTCTTCTCCAAGCGAAGAGACAGACGACGAAGAGAAGCCGTTTCAGCGGGGAACAGATTACTGCGACATTGAGAGAGCATCTGACTGGGTTGGAGCAAAGCGCTGCGCTGCAAACACGGCGTCGGTGATGCGTCGTTTTAGATTTGGCGATCGAGAGCTTTGTGATCCGGGCGAGAGTAGAAGCCGCTCCCTATGAATGGTGCAAAGGCTGCACCTACTGTGGCTCGTTGTCCTCGGAATGCATATCCGCAATGCAGGCGAAAGAGTCGAGCCGCATGAAGCGGCTCGACAAACGCATTCTATAAACCGATCAGGCAGAGAGCAGCGCGATATGCCGTTCTGCATTTCGCAGACCAGCTATCACGGCGTTTTGGCCCCGTTTCAACTGCGTTGCGGCATATCCCCGCGTGCGGTCGTCACATTTGGAAATCTTAGTCGCGACTTCGAGTGCCGGCAGCGGTGGTATGGATAATGCGGGATCGTGACCAAAGCGCGGCCCGCGGTTGAAATTTAGAGGTACCAGGATGCGAGCGAGGTCCTGAATGACCGTATTCGCCGTTTTTGCGGGAATATTGCCTTTGTCTACATCGGAATAGAAGGCCTCCAGTTTTGCCAGGAGGCTGTCGGCAGCTTCGCGCGTTGCGGAAAGGTCGAAGTGCTTACCCGCCTGAGCTTGGTAGTCGTCGATCGTGGCCTGAAACTCCCGTGCAGTTGCCCGCCAGTCGAACGGCAAGACCTCGGCATTTGCGTTGCGCAAAACGGCTAGCAGATACACCTTGATGTCGCGCAGCAGGATGTCCTTATCGGCAATCTCGAGCGTATCATTTTCCGTATGCCACGCGATGTTCATCCCACAGCCGCCGACAGGGTAATAGCCTTTCTCCTCTCGATCCGCGCTGGTCATGGCAGACGACAGCATGAAATAGCTGCTAAGCCCGATGCCATTGAACGAGTAGTCGCCAGCGCGATGGGGGCGTTCACCTTGCAAGGTCTTACCTGCGACTTCCTTCACCACATCTGCAAGGAAATCGGCAGTCTCACTCATCAGGGATACTTCGGTGAATTCTGTGGCCCAACGACAGCCCGGGCTGTCGCAGTTCACCTGGGCGACGCAATTCTTGTCGAGATCCAACGCAAATTCATCGGCAAACCAGGTCGAGCCGGCGTAGCGTCCCGTGGAATGGCCAGGCCACCAGCAAATGCGCACAGAGCGTTTGAGTTTGTCCCGATGCTGCCAGAGCACGCGGGCCATTTCTAGCAAGGCGGCATCGCCGGTGGCATTGTCACCAACACCCACGTCCCAGCTGTCGAGATGGCCATGCAACAGGATGTATTTTTCAGGCTCCTCGCTGCCTTCGATAAAGACTTCTGGCAGTTTGGAGTCGTACCAGCCTTCCTCCATTTCGGTAAAAAGCGTGACTTCCTTACCCGCTTTTGCGATCTCGATCAGCGCCTGCCCATCGGGGTTGTTCACGGCGACTGCGGGAATGGAGGGAATACGGTCCATGTCATCCAGTTCAGGCACCCCCCAGACTGTCGTGCAAATGCCCCAATGGATATCGACGCCGGGGTTAATGGCTATCACGCCGATGGCACCCGAATCGGCCATGAGAGAAACGATCGCCGGGCTGGCGAACCCTTCGGATATGACAATCTTACCGCTGACGGCTTTAGTCAGTTCCGGGCTGCGCTCGAAGTTGAACTCGAAAAAGTCCTGATCCTCACCGTCTTCATCCGTGGCGGGGGTCGGCATGTAGACAAGCGGGCCGGTAAGACCGTCGCGTACATCGGTGCTGTAGGCGGGTGGCTTGGCGCGGAAGCTTTTTCCCTCGGCCTCTACCCGGGCAGTGCCGGGGAGGCTAAGATAGAGGTTGGCGTTGTGCATTTTGACCGGCACGCCGTGTTTTTCCAGTCGGCTCGCCACTTCGTCCATGCCCTGGTTCACATCACGCGGATGCTCGCGTTTCAGTCCTGAAAAGGTTTCGACGAGGGCCCAAGGGTCATCTAGCCCGACGCTATCCAGTATTACTTGCTCCGTATCGTTCATCATTCTCTCCTGGGTGTTTTATTCACTGAAACGAATGTTCAATAAATAAAACGCTAGCAAAGAGTTCTTCACCGAACAAGTCATTCTCGATTTCGGGTAAGTGAAAGTTTGGCGCTGATGGAAGCTGCGGCCTCTTGAACTGCTTCAAGATATTGCGACCGGGTGTTCTCGTTGAAGCGTGCCATAGCGCCCGCGACTGAGATTCCAGCAATTACCTTCCCATGCGCATCGCGGATTGGTGCAGCGATGCTGAAGGCACCTTCATCGAGATCGTTCACTGCGACATGGTAGCCGGCCTCGCGAATCCGCTGAAGGGTCTCACGTAATTTGACAGGGTCCGTTTCGGTTTGGTGGGTGAAGCGGACCAAGCTACCTGACAGGGCACGCTCGATTACCTCCTCGCTGGAATAAGCGAGTGTCAACAATGACGCGCCGCCAGCGTGTAGCGGCCCATAGCGCCCGGCCTCGGCAAAGATCCGGATGGGGAATGTACCTTGGCGCGTCGCCAGGACATGACTGCGCTGCCCGTCCCGCATGACCAGATTGACGTTTTCCCCGGTCTGATCGCGTAACTTGTCCATTTCGGCTGGGGCAGCATGCATCAGCGTTCCTTCGCGTCCCACCCGCTCGCCCAATACTGCTATGCGGTAGCCGAGAGAATAACTTGCACGCTCAGTATCTCGATGGACAAATCCACTCTGTTCCAAGGTGTAGAGCAGTCGGAATACGATCGACTTTGTGAGCCCTAACGTCCTTGCGAGTTCCGAAACACCTTGATCGGGCTTTTCGGCTAAAGCTTCCATCACCGTCAGCGCGCGACCGACAGCCTCGATAGTATAATTTTTCATCTCTTTCATGCGGCGGCTCCGGTGTGTGGCATCAAAAGTTTACACAAGTGTTGATTTATTCCGAATCTCGGATAGTGTTAAATAAAGAAACACCGTTTTATTGAGTAAAACAAGGCGTGATTATGAAGATTGCATATGTAGTTCCTGGGCCCATGTCGAAGACTAGCATGGGCAAGACTGAAATGAATCGCCGTGAGAATTTGCTCAACCGCTGGGCATTTGAAGGTACCACGGTCAAGGTTGTGGATGTACCAAACGGCCCGGCCTCGATTGAATCAGCATATGAGGAAGCGCTCTGCGTGCCGGCTACAGTAGAGCTGATCGCGGAATGTGAGGCAGAGGGCTACGACGCCTGCATCATAGGGTGCTTTGGCGATCCGGGGCTAGAGGCCGCGCGCGAGATCACAACGATACCTGTTATTGGTCCGTGCGAAGCGTCCATGCTTCTGAGCGCCGGTCTGGGTCATAAGTTTTCAGTTTTGACGATCTATGACAGCATGGTGGCGGGGCAGGAGCATCTCGCACACCGTGCAGGCGTATTGGACAAGCTCGCCTCGGTTCGGGCGACTGATATCCCGGTGCTTGAGTTGATGACTGCACCGGATCAAACCCGCGACAAGATGATCGAGGTGGCCCGGGCCTGTGTTGCGCAGGATCGAGCTGATGCACTGATGTTCGGCTGCATGACGATGTCGTTTCTCGACATGGCCGACGAGATTGCCGCCATTGTGGGAGTGCCCGCGGTGAACGCAGCCAAGGCAGCGCTGAAACAGGCTGAAAGCTGGGTTTCAATGGGGCTGTCGCATTCCAAGAAGGCCTATCCGCTCCCGTCGAAAATGGCGGCGGGAATAACATTTGAACAGATGCGGATTGCCTAAAACAACCTCAGGGGAGTGAAGATGAAGTATCTACGCAAGAGTGCCGCGGCCGTTTTTGGCGCGGCCGTCATAGCAGGGCCTGCCCTCGCGGGAGATGAGATTCGCACGATCGAACTCTTTTCGCGTCCGCAGGCGTCGCAGCCTGCAGAGTTTCAGTCGATCCAGCTGATCGCTCAGGAATGGGAGAAGCTCGGTCTCGATGTCGAAGTGAAGGTGATGCCTTGGGAGCAACTTTCTGACATCGTCTGGTATCAGCGCGACAAATGGGACGCGACGGCTTGGCAGATGGTCGGCCGCCCCGAACGTTCGGACCCGGATGAAATCGTCTATAACCTTTTCCATTCGACCACGGCCGAGAAGGGCTATAATTTCATCGGCTACCAGAACGCGGCCTTCGACAAGGTTGCCGAAGAGCAGCGCATCACGACTGATCAAGATAGCCGTAAAAATCTGCTGTTCGAAGCGCAGAAAATCTTGGCCGATGATCAGCCAAACATGATGTTGGTTCACCCCACAAACGCTTTCGCTTTTGACAAGACCAAGTTTGACGAAAGCACGGTTGTTGAACAAAGCGGCATCGGCATCCGCAATACGTGGACGTTCATCAACGCGCAGCCGATCGGAGACAACAAAGATTTCATTCTGAACTCTGGCGACAACGTAATTGCGATTAACCCGCTCTATATTTCCGGCGGGGTCGACAGCTGGATCTTTGAGCTGGTTTATGACCGGCTGATGCGTGTCGGTCCGGATGGGTTGCCCCAGCCTTGGGCAGCTGAGAGCTACGACTGGAAAGACGGCACAACGCTGGAAGTCACACTGCGCGACGGCATGGAATGGCATGACGGTAAGCCCGTTACCGTAGAGGATGTGAAATATTCCTTCGAGGTGCCGATGTCCGGCGAAGCGCCGATGTACAAGCCCTTCGCGAGCAACATTGGCTCCATCAATATCAAGGACGACCGCACCTTAGTGTTCAATCTGAATGACGCCTCGGCTTCGTTTCTGACCTCGAGCTTGGCCAAGATCAACCTCATCCCTAAGCACATTTGGGAGCCGATCATTGAGGACCTCAAGACGAAGGACGAAAACGCCGAAAGCCATCAAGAAGACATGCCGATTGGCTCGGGTCCTTACAAGTTCGAGCGTTGGCTGGCCAATGAGGAAATCGTTCTGAGTGCCAATGAAGGGCATTTCAACGCGCCAAAAGCCGACCGCTGGATACTGCGGATCGTCCCCAATACCGAAGCCGCGCTTGGTATGCTGCGCTCTGGCGAGATTAACTTTCTGGCAGAGTTCAGTGGCGACCCCAAGGTTCTGGAAGATGCCGCCGCCGCGGACGGCGACTTGAGCGTGGTCTCGACCGTTGACATCGGATTTCGCTACGTCGCCTTCAACAACCGCCGCCCGCCATTTGATGACCCGGCGTTCCGCAAGGCGCTATCGACTGCGGTGGACCGCAGGTTGATCGTGAATGCGGCCTTTAAGGGCTTCGCGGTTCCGTCGAACTCCGTGGTGTCTCCAGCCCTTGGTTTTTGGAGCGACACATCGCTGGTCGAGGGTTTTGAGGCCGGACGCGACAAAGCCGCCGCGATGCTGGAAGAGGCTGGCTATACGCTTGAGGGTGGCAGACTTCACTACCCGGGCGATCAGCAAGAAACACTCTCTGACTGACCGACGTTTAGGCGGGGGCCCTGTGCCCCCCCTTATCCTTTCGGGGGCTTCCCCCATCCCGTTCGACGGGGCCCGTGTCGCGGCTCCACAACTATAGAATTTTTCCGCTTTAGGGGCAGATCATGACACAGGCCAAAGCGATCATTTCGCGGCTTCTTCAATTGCTGTTGGTGCTCTGGGCCGTGGTGACCATTCTGTTTCTGTTGTTCCGCTTGATGCCGGGCAACCCAATGGCCGCCTATATCGACCCCACCTTTACGGCCGAGCAACAAGAGGCGCTGATGGCTCAGTTTGGCCTCGATAAGCCTTTGTGGTCGCAGTATTTCACCTATCTTGGAAATCTATTGCAGGGCGAAATGGGCTATTCCTTTCGCTACCGGACCCCGGTCAGCGAGCGCATCTGGGCCCTGCTGCCCAATACATTGATCCTGACATTCTCCTCGCTGATTGTGGCCTATATCTTTGGCATTCTGGCAGGCGCATGGTTGGCTTGGCGGCGCGGATCATCTGTTGAGAAAATCTCGCTCACAGCTGTTCTGACGACACGGGCCATGCCGGAGTTTTGGCTCGGCATGGTGCTGCTTGCGGTGTTTTCCTTTTGGCTGGGCTGGTTCCCGGCGGGCGGCACCCGATCGCCCGGTGTCGAATATAGCGGGTTTTGGGGGTTCTACACCTCGGCAGATTTTCTTGCCCATCTTGCGCTGCCAGCTGCAACCCTGGCGATTTACTCACAAGGTTTGCCGCTGCTGCTGATGCGCTCGAACATGCTCGACGTCATGAAAGAAGACTTCGTCACGATGGCAAGGGTCAAAGGTCTGTCCAAATGGACGGTTGTGGTTAAGCACGCGGCCCGCAATGCGCTGCTGCCGGTCATGACCTCCTTTGCGATTTCTGTCGGCTACCAGTTGCAGGGCAATGTGGTGGTCGAATCCGTCTTTTCTTGGCCGGGGCTCGGCCGCGAGCTGGTGCTTGCCGTCTCGGCCTCGGACTATCCTTTGGCGCAAGGCGCGTTTTTGATGATCGCGGTGGTGGTCATCTTGATGAACCTTGTTGCTGATCTGCTCTATGCCTTCCTTGATCCGCGGATATCCCATGCCTGATTATGTCGCCACAGCCCCCGCCAGACCCGGCCGGTTTCGCCGCTTCTTCTCCGGCATCCGGCTGCCGCTGAACGATCCCTTCGCGATTGCGGGGCTGATTATCTATGCCGTCTTTTTGCTGACTGCGATTTTTGCCTACCAAATCGCCCCCTATGACCCGACGGAAATTCTTTATTCTGAAAGCTACGATCTCGCGGCCGACCTGCGTCCCGGTGAGGAAGGGCATATCCTTGGCACCACTAGCCTGGGTCGAGACATCTTTTCGCAGATCATCTATGGTACGCGCTCTGCCCTGTTGGTCGGCTCGACCGCTGCTGTCATGGTGGCTCTGATTGGTACTGTTGTTGGGGTCACGGCGGGCTATTTTGGGGGTTGGGTGGAAACCGTATTGATGCGGTTGGCAGATATCGCGTTTGGTATTCCTTTCCTGCCGTTTGTCATCGTGCTGGCTGCCTTTCTTGAGCCCTCCATATGGAACGTCGTTATCGCAATGGCGCTGGTGTTGTGGCGCGACACCGCACGCGTGATCCGGTCGCAGGTGCTGACTCTGCGCAACCGCGGCTATGTTGAAGCGGCGCGAATTTCCGGCTCGTCTGATTTTCGGATCATCCTGCGCCATGTTGCACCGAACGTGCTGCCGATGAGCTTTCTTTATGGCTCCATTGCGATCGGCTGGGCGATCTTGACCGAAGCGTCGATCAGCTTTCTGGGTTTTGGCGATCCGCAGTCGATCAGCTGGGGTTATATGCTGCAAGACGCCTTTGCCAGCCAAGCCCTGTCCCGGCAGGCTTACTACTGGTTCGTACCGCCCGGTGTGGCCATCATCCTCGTCGTGAGCGCAGGCTTCTTCATTTCGCGCGGATATGAAAACATCCTTTTCCCAAAGTTGAACCGATGAGCACACAAGACACACTCCTTTCCGTCACGGATCTTCAGGTAGACTACCAAGTCGGCGCCTCAACGGTGCGGGCGGTTGACCGGGCGACCTTTGATGTCCCGCGCGGCGCAATCGTCGGCTTGGTTGGCGAAAGCGGCTGCGGCAAGACGACGATGGCAAGCGCGATCACTCGGATCATCTCGGATAATGCTACGATTTCAGGCGGGCAAATGGTGTTTGACGGCACCGATCTGGTCTCTTTATCCGAGCGCCAAATGAATCGTCTGCGCTGGCGGGACATTGCCTTTATTCCTCAAAGTGCGATGAACTCGCTCGACCCAGTTTATACGGTCGAATACCAGCTAAATGAGGTGCTGCGCGGGCGGGGTGGCCTGTCACGGCGTGCTGCGCGGGTGCGATCCGAGGAATTGTTTGAGATGGTCGGAATTGAGCCCGGTCGGCTTAAAGACTTTCCGCATCAGTTCTCGGGCGGTATGCGCCAGCGTGTGGCGATTGCGCTGGCCTTGGCGCTTGACCCAAAACTGATTATCGCAGACGAGCCGGTCACTGCGCTTGACGTGATCGTGCAGCGTCAAATTCTCGATCAACTGCGCAGCCTGCAACAGATGCTGGGCATCTCTGTTGTGATGGTAACGCATGATATTTCTGTGGTCGCTTATACCTGCGATCACACGGTGGTCATGTACGCAGGCAAGGTGGTGGAAAGCGGGCGCACGGCTGATTTGCTGCGTACGCCGGTGCATCCTTACACAATGGGGTTGAAGAACGCCTTTCCCGATCTCAAGGGCGCGGAGCAGGGCTTGCTGACCCCAATCGAGGGCGCGCCGCCATCGTTGATGAATCCACCAGACGGATGTCGTTTTGCCAGCCGCTGCCCTTTCGCGCTTGAGATGTGCCGGTCCGTGGACCCTGCTTTGATGGCGGGCCAAGACGGGCATGCCGTGGCGTGCCACCGCGCCGCCGAGGCCCCGGCTTTGCGCGCCGAGGCGGTGAAGTACGAGACATGGCAGGAGGACGCATGATGTATGACGATACCCGCAAGACCGATGTGGAGACGCTCATCACTGTCCGGGATGCCCGACTGCACTATCGGGTCGGCGGCGCGCTCTCTGCTATGGTAGGCGGTGGCGGTACAGTCAAAGCCGTGGACGGGGTGAGCTTTACCTTAAAACGCGGCGAGAGCGTCGGATTACTTGGGGAGTCCGGCTGCGGCAAGACCTCCATGGGTCGCCTCTTGGTCAAGCTTGAAGAGGCGACTGCAGGGGAACTTCTGTTTGACGGTGCTGATATCGGCGCGTTGGAAGGGGATGATCTGCGCAAGTTCCGCACGCGGGCTCAGCTAATCTTTCAAAACCCTTTCGACAGTTTCAACCCGCGCTATACAATTCGTCAATCAATGGTCGAGCCGCTGACCAACGCGCGCATCGCCCGTGAGGAATGGGAAGACCGCATCATCGCAGCGCTGGAACTGGTTCGCCTACCGGAACCGCAGCAATACCTTGATCGTTATCCGCATCAGCTATCGGGCGGGCAACTCCAACGTGTCGTCATGGCCCGCGCATTGATCCTGCAGCCGGATTTTGTGGTCGCCGACGAGCCGGTCTCGATGCTTGATGTCTCGGTTCGGGCTGGCGTGCTGAACGTGTTTCGAGATGTGCGCGACCGGCTCGGGCTAACGGCGATCTACATCAGCCACGATCTGGCGTTGGTACGTTATGTCTGCGAACGGACCATTGTGATGTATCTGGGGCGCATCATGGAAGACGGTCCAACCGAGGCCATCGTGCGCGATCCTTTGCATCCCTATACACAAGCACTGGTCGCTGCCGTGCCGGTGCCTGATCCGGGCCAGAGCCATGAGCCGCTGCCAATTGGGCGTGGTGCGCCTGACCCGCGCAACCCACCGTCGGGCTGTGTGTTCCGCGATCGTTGCCCGAAGGCTTTCGATCGCTGCGCCTCAGAGGTGCCGCAGGTTCAACAGGTTGACGACCGCCGTCTGGCCTGCCACCTGTTTGATCCAACATGATGCGCGCGGCCAGCTACAGTCGCACAGGCCCCGCGGCCGAGGTTCTTTCGATCGGATCACTGCCCCGGCCTGAACCTGCCCCCGGTGAGGTTCTGGTGCGCATTCATGCCTCGGGCATCAACCCGGCGGACGTAAAGCGTCGGGCAGGCTGGAACGGCGCCGGCATCTCACATCCACTGGTGATTCCACATTGCGACGGCGCCGGCGTGATTGAAGCGGTGGGCGACGGGGTGGACCCCGCTCGAAAGGGCGCGTCTGTCTGGCTATGGAATGCGCAGGGAGGATATGGTACCCAAGGGCGGGCCTTTGGCACAGCGGCGGAATATGTTGCTTTGCCTACAGAGCAGGCCGTAAATCTTCCCGGCGCTTTGGATTTTGCTGCGGGGGCGTGTTTGGGCGTGCCCGCGATGACCGCTTGGTGGGCCTTGCAAGACGGGCCTGCACGGGAAAGCCAGCGCATTTTGGTACAGGGGGCAGCCGGTGCGGTGGGTCTTTGTGCGGTGCAGATCGCACTGGCCTGTGGGGCTGAGGTGATCGGGACGGTGAGCAATGCTGAAGCTGCAGCACAAGTGCGCACCTATGCCGACATTCCTTTAATCAATCGCAAGACCGAAGACGTCGCGGCACGGGTGCGCGACTGGACGGGCGGCGCAGGAGTGGACCGGATTGTCGAAGTCGATCTGGCGGCAAACATGGCCTGTGACGCAGCTTGTCTCGCGCTACATGGGACCATCGCGTCATATTCCTGTTCATCCGATCCTATGCCGCCGCTGCGCTACTATGATTTCGCCAACCTCGGCGCGCATCTGCATTTTGTCCAAGGTTTCGCGATCCCGCCACAGGACCGCGCCCGGGGACAGACGGCTTTGGCAGCATTAGCGCAAGCGGGCCAGCTGGCTTTACCCATCGGCGCAGAATTCGACCTTTCCGACATCGCAATGGCCCATGAACGGGTCGCACGCGGCGGATTGGGCAACACCGTGGTGAGACTTTGACCCAGAGGAACCAGACAATGAACCAACATTCCCTTCGTCCCCCCCAGGCCGATACCGGGACAGAGCGGCCCTGCAACCCCGTTGCGCTCGAGATTATCCGCGGCGCGATCGCGGCCGCTCAGGCCGAGATGGAGGCGCTGATTGAACGCACTGCCATATCCGCCTTCATCCGCGAGAAGAAAGACTTTTATACCGCCTTGTTTGATGCCGATGGCATTATGGCCGTGGGCTCGATGGTGCCGATCTTTGGCGACATGACCACCCCGGTATTCGAGAAGTTCGCCCCCGAGGATATGAAGCCCGGAGATGTTTATTGGTACAATGATTGCTACGGCTCAAACGGCGCGGTCTCGCATTCCAACGATCAGGTGTTGCTAGCGCCAGTTTTTCACGAGGGCACCCGCGTCGCCTTTGTGATGAGCTGGGCGCATTTTGCCGATATCGGCGGGTTGCGGCCTGGCTCGATCAGCCCCGATGCCACGGATATTTATCAAGAAGGCATCATCGTGCCGGTCACCAAACTGGTGGATCAGGGCGTCACGAATGAGGCGGCCCTGTCGATCTTTCACCGCAACTCGCGCTTTCCTGACCAAAGCATCGGCGACATGCAGGCGCTGATGGCCAGTATCGAATTGGGCACCCGCCGCGTCGGCGATATCTATGAGCGTTTTAGCATTGCCGTGGTTACCGACGCGCTGGCGCAGCTGCTGGAACGCACCCGCCAATTGGTGCGCAAACGGCTGGCAGAAACCTTCGATTATGGCACCTACAAGATCGCCGATGCGATTGACGGCGACGGTCACGGTAATGGGCCGTTCACAATGCGCTTTGAACTAACTCGGTCAAAAGGCGGGGATGGCGAGGATCACTACCTTTTTGATGCCAGCGAAAGCGACGATCAGGCCCCGGGACCGATCAACTATCTGATGAACCCAGGTGTGCCCGGCATGGCCCTCGGGCTGTTCTATCTTGGCGGTGATCCGGCACAGGTTTGCAACGCTGGCGGCCCCAACGCGATTGACGAAGTGCGGCTGCGCGAAGGGTCTTTCCTCAAGCCAAAATTCCCGGCCCCTTTGGGCATGCGCGGACTTACAGCGATGCGGGTCATCTCGACCATGAGCGGTTTGCTGAACGCGGGCAACGCTCCGGCGCCCGCGTCGAACTCGGCCTATGTGGTCAATATCATGCGCGGTAATTTCCGTAATAAGGCGGGAGAGCTGGAGCCCTATCTGCTGGCCGACGGTATTGGCGTGGGCTACGGCGCACGGCCTCATGCAGATGGGATCGATGCGGTCTATTTCGTCGCTCAGGAGAATTATCCAGTCGAATTTCTCGAGGCGGCCTATCCTGTGCGGATGCGCGGCTACGGGGTTATTCCGGATTCCGGCGGGGCCGGCAAATACCGGGGCGGCTGTGGGATTTTGCGTGAATACGAGATCTTGGCAGAGGATGCCAATGTTGCAATCCGCATCGACAGTGTGAAAAACCCGCCTTGGGGCATCGACGGCGGTATGTGCGGCGGCCACGGCCGCGCCATCGTCAACCCCGGTACCCCAGATGAATGGATGATGAAGCCGCTGTCGGACGGGAACCGTTTGACCAAGGGCGACATCCTGCGGATCGAGACGGGCGGCGGGGGCGGCCTTGGCCACCCACATGACCGCGACCCTGACGCAGTGCTCGAAGATGTGTTGGGCGGTTTTGTCAGCGTTGAACGTGCCCGCGAGCTCTATGGCGTCGCAGTCTGCAACCGCGCAGTCGACGCCGACGCCACAGCAAAACTGCGCGCCACGCGCCCCGAAACCCGCCGTTTTCACCGTCTGGAGTACCTTGATGACCTCGCATGATCACCCCGTTACCTCCTACAGCCTGGCCGTAGATATCGGCGGCACCTTTACCGATATCTCTCTTATGGACCGCGTTTCAGGCCATGTCTGGCGGGCCAAGACGCCATCGATCGCTGCCGACCCGTCGCGGGCCTTTATGAACGGGGTTGAGGCGGTGCTGGCCGACAGCGGGGTCACGCCCGGCGACCTCGCGCAGGTGCTGCATGGCACCACCGTTGCCACCAATATGATGCTCGAGGCAAAGGGCGCGCGCACCGCCTTGGTCACGACGCGCGGGTTTCGGCACGTACTGGCGATCGGCCGACAGGACATCCCGCGCAAAGCCAACCTTTATTCCTGGGTCAAACCACCGCGCCCGGTGCCCAACAGCCGGATTGTCGAAGTAGACGAACGGGTGGCTGCCGGGGGCGCGGTGCTGGCCGATCTCGATGAAGCGAGCGTTGCCGCAGCGGTCGACACGCTGCGTGACATGGACGTCGAAGCAGTGGGGGTCTGCCTGCTGCACGCTTACGCAAACCCCGACCATGAACGACGCGTGGCCGAGATTTTGCGCCGCGAACTACCAGATCTCGCGATCACCTGTTCGACCGACATCCTGCCAGTGGTGCGTGAATATGAGCGCTCGCTTGCCACGGTGCTGAACGCGCAGGTGATGCCAGGGGTTAGTAAATATGTCGAACGGCTGGAGACCCGTTTGAGCGAGGCCAAGGTCCAGTCACCCTTGCTTCTTATGCAATCCAATGGCGGCGTGGCCGGAACCGAGGCGATCCGCAGCGGTCCTGCGCTTACCGCGCTTTCGGGACCAGCAGCAGGCGTGGTCGGCGCGCGCGCCATTGCTGCGGAATGCGGGATCAAAGATCTGATTACAGTGGATATCGGCGGCACCAGTGCAGACATCTGTCTGATCAAGGACGGTGAGATCGGGCTCACGCAGAAAGGCAGCATCGGAGAATGGCCCTTGCCGCTTCCGATGGTCGATATGGTGACTATCGGGGCAGGGGGCGGCTCTATTGCGGCGCTGTCTGACGGGCCGCTGACAGTGGGGCCGTCGAGTGCTGGCGCCGTGCCCGGGCCTGCCGCCTATGGCAAGGGCGGCACGCGGCCCACCGTCACAGACGCACATGTTGCTCTGGGCCATTTGCCACTTAAGCTGTTGAACGGGGCGATGACATTGGACGCCGAGGCGGCCGAGACCTCTATCACGTCGCATGTCAGCAAACCGCTTGGATTGGGGCTACACGATGCGGCGCGTGGTATTTTGGCGATTGCCAACAACCACATGGTCGGCGCGATCCGGCTTGTCTCTGTCGAGCGCGGTCACGATCCGCGTGACTTTACCCTCGTGCCCTTTGGCGGGGCCGGGCCGCTGCATGGCTGTGCGCTGGCCGAACTGCTGGGCATGCGCCGGGTGATGGTTCCTCCGGCACCGGGACTACTTTGTGCTGACGGTCTTTTGGTGGCTGATCTCAAGTCCGAATTCAGTCAGGCTTTGCCCGAAGCTGGCCCCGTCGATCAGGACGCCGGTGACGCGATCGTCGCGGGGTTGGAGCAACGTGCCGAAGCATGGTTGGATGGCGAAGCGGTGCCGCAGGAGCTTCGCGAAAGACGTGCCGTGGCGTTGTTGCGGTTCCGGGGGCAGGGCGGTGAAATCGCCGTGCCTTGGGGCGCCAGCCCTGACGCAACCACAGACGCGTTCCGCGACGCGCACCGCGCCTTGTACGGCTTTGTGCTGGAGGCCCCGATCGAACTTGTCACGTTGCGGGTCGAAGCCGCAGGCCGCACCCCCGGTTCAGACCGCCCGGCCTTGCAACCAGTAATGGCCGGGGAGGCGCAAAGCCAAACCGTGCATTTTGAAAGCGGCAGTTGTGATACCCCCATCATCGACCGCGCCACACTTGACGCTGACGCAACGCTCGACGGCCCGGTGATCGTCACGCAACTTGATGCCACTACCGTAATCCCGCCCGGCTGGTCCGGCTATGTCCATGCCAGCGGGGCGATGATCCTGACCCGGAAAGACACAGCAGAATGACGGACAACCTGACCCAGATTTTCGACCATATTGAAGCCAATGCAGACAGCTTTCTGACCCGCATGATGGACTATGTCTCGCACCCCAGTATCAGTGCGCAGAACGTGGGCATTCGCGAGGTGGCGAACCTGCTCGTAAAGCAGCTCGGAGAGCTCGGCATGCAGGCTGAGCTTGTTGAAACGGACGGGCATCCGTTCGTACTGGGGCGGCGTGACGTGGATCCCGCTAAGCCAACGGTGCTGCTTTATGGTCATTACGACGTTCAGCCACCCGAACCGCTGGAGGCATGGCTTAGCCCGCCTTTCGAACCGACGATTCGTGATGGCAAGGTTTACGCCCGAGGCGTGGGCGACAACAAGGGACAACACTTTGCGCAATTGCTCGCAATTGAATCCCATCTTGCCGTCACCGGCACTTTGCCTTGCAACGTGATCTTCTTGCTGGAGGGGGAGGAGGAGATCGGTAGCCCGCAAATCGCAAGCTTTGTAGAGAAGCATGCGGACCGGCTCGATGCGGATCTGGTCGTCACCTCGGACGGGCCTCTGCATGAAAGCGGTGCTCCTGTGATTGTTTGCGGTGTACGGGGCATGGCGTCCTTTGAGCTGCGCAGTAAGACCGCAAAACGTGACACACATTCTGGTAACTTTGGCGGGGTCATGCCCAATGCGATTTGGAAGCTGGTGAATCTGCTATCGACTATGAAAGACCCGGATGGCCAGATCACCATCGAAGGACTGACCGAACCAGTCATTCCTCCGACTAATCTTGAGCGTGCTGCGACAGAGAGATTGCCGCTCGACGTTGAAGCGATCAAGGCAGAGCTTGGTTTGGCCGAACTCGATGCGCCGATTGACCGTGCCTATTGGGACCGACTAATGTTTCACCCCACATTGACGATCAACGGATTTCACGGCGGCTACGGGGGCGAAGGGTCCAAGACCGTCTTGCCCTGCGAGGCGTTTGTGAAATGTGACATCAGGCTGGTTGAACCTCTCACGCCTGAATATGTTTTTGATCGCATCCGCGCCCATGTGGAGAAACACGCGCCGGATGTGGAATTCGTTCCGTTGAATGGGATGTTGCCAAGCAAGACCCCCATGGATTCCCCATATATGGTCCCTCTTCGTGACGCGATTTTAGACGCGCGCGGGGTCGAACCGCTTGTGTATCCAACGGTTGGCGGAAGCCTTCCTGATTACGTATTTACCAAAGTTCTCGGAAAGCCAGCCTTCGTTATCCCTTATGCAAATGCAGACGAGGCAAACCATGCCCCAAACGAGAACTTAGAAATCGTGCGCTTTATAGACGGAATTCGTACGGGGGCGGCACTGCTTGAGAATTTGGGCTCTTTGGAAAAATAGTTGTTCCAAGGATTGGCGCGAACTTTTCTTGAGGGCGCAGGTTAATTCAAATGTTGAGTTCGCGCAGTACGACATGAGCGTTGTAATGTTCGCGTCCCTTGATGATCGGCGCGGTGGCGCTGAGGCTAAGCTTGCTCCTGCGCAGAGCGTCAGTCGACGCATAGGCACTTGGGCATTATTTAACTTATTCATTTGTTCGATGCGGGTGTGATATCACTCGAGCATGACCTCAGAGCTATTCGAAAACTACACGCGAGAACGGATACACTGGGTTTCATTGTATCTAGGACTGCCTTCAGTTGGTCTCGACATTGCCTTTCCAACAGAGGAGGACTGCGAAGCTCGGTTGTATCAGGTCCGATGGCCAGATGGACCGGTTTGTCCGAGTTGTTTACACACGAATGTGCATTTTTTGGGTCTGCGAAAACTCCAGATCTGTCGAAAATGTAAGAAGCAGTTCAGCCTGAAATCAGGTACCGACCTGCACGGGAGCCATCGGAGCCTGAAATTCTATTTCGGGCTCGCCGAAGAGATTATCCAATATCGGCAACGCAACGACATGCCCACTTTGCGTATGCTCCAAGACAAGCACGGCATGGCGTATGCGACTGCCATAAAACTACGATCTAAATTATCCGCAGACTTGGCGAAGTTTCATGGCGGCCTGCTTGGGCGCTGCATCTGTACAGATTATCCAATCCTACCCCCAGATATAGTGTTTGGAGGCGTACGACACCTACGGCATCTCGAAAGCGAAATGCAAAGGCGGCGCTGGCAAGCGCAGCAGTGTCCCAACAGTTGGTGTAACTCCCACTGGTAGCGCGGGCTGAGCGGAGCCTTCGCATAGCGAAGCGAGGCCCGTGCGGGTCCCTTGGCGGCCATGGTTGTTCTTCGGCTAAGGTTTGGTTTGCGGACCTAACTTTGACCGAGGAGAACGACCATGACCAAGAACAGTCTATCAGATACTGCCGCGCTGCGTGCGCTTTTGTCAGAGACATCTGACAGCAACCTGCTTGCCGAGATGCTCGGTTTCGTCGCCGACCGCCTCATGGCGCTGGATGTCGACCAGCTCTGCGGTGCCAGTGCGCACGAGCGAAGCAGCGACCGCATGAACCATCGCAACGGATACCGGTCCCGAGCTTGGGAAACGCGTGCAGGAAGGGTCGACGTGAAGATCCCGA
>Ga0209345_10000878_pt1 | contig 38621 bp, 32 predicted proteins | sample Cruoilmetagenom7_FD_187294 | JGI IMG/M metagenome (GOLD analysis project Ga0209345, IMG submission 187294) | Oil polluted marine microbial communities from Coal Oil Point, Santa Barbara, California, USA - Sample 7 (SPAdes) (version 2) | ecosystem: Environmental > Aquatic > Marine > Oil seeps ...
AAAAATTTATGCGGTTGAAAAAGATCAACAAATTGCAAATATTTTGAAAGCTCAGTTAAAAAATAATATAATTTCAAATGTTTTGTTACTTGAAGACGACATTATGAATGTTGACTTTAATGAAATAGCTGAAAAAGAAAATTGTTCGATAATAGTATTTGGGAACCTTCCTTATAACATTTCCTCACAAGTCATTATTAAACTGATCAAATTTAGAAAAGTAACAGACTATGCAATTTTTATGTTTCAAAAGGAGCTTGCACAACGGTTAGCTGCACAGCCAGGTTCTAAAGCTTATGGGCGTTTGACAGTTATGCTTTCGTATTGTGCATCTATTAAAAAAATAGCAGATATTAAGGCATCTGTTTTTTATCCAGTTCCAAAAGTGGATTCAGTAGTTCTTGAAATAAAAATAAATAAAACTATTAAAGATAAAGCAAACGATGAGGTTTTGTTTGGCAGAGTTGTCAAAGCAGCATTTGGGAAAAGACGTAAAATATTGAAAAATGCTCTTATTCAAAGCGATCTTGATTTAGATGCGAATATATTATTGCAACTTTTAGAACGTGTCAATATTGATCCACTCAGGCGTGCTGAGACTATTTCCGTGACAGAGTATGTAAAATTAAGTAATATTCTTTATGATTATTTAAATCAAAATTAATGTAAGTAATTGAAAAAGAATACAAATTGCTTAAAACTGAAAATTTCGTTAAATTAAATCCCAAAAATACATTTTTGTGTTTTAATAGATAAATCTTGTGCATATTTCCTTGATGTCAGTTATAGTATAAACTTTAAGTTTGTGCATGGAACAAAAATGGGAATTCAGGCATTTTGTTTATGGAATTTTGTCCAATTTTTATTAAATAAGCAGGCTATCTATACTGACAATTGATATTTTTGAGACAAAAGGCGAGAATTTTTGAGGGGCATTTTTCTCCTGTCTATTCCATTTCTTCTATCTATATAGTTTCTTCTTTCTGGAATGTGTGAAGTATATAAATAATGACGCCTATTTGGCATGTACCTTCTTCCTCCATTTTCTCTGTATTTAAGATGATCAAGGTAAGTCGTCACATTTTTCTCCTTAAACATTTTAAAAGCTTATTTGGTAACGAAAATAAATTGTACTATATTTAAAGCTACTTGAGATTTTAAAATTTAAGAAAAAGTTCTGTCCTCAATAAATTAAGGCAGTAGTTTTTTTTTATAACGGTAATGCGGAATATTTAATAAAACTATGCATGTTATGTGCTCCTTATGTATATATATGTAAGGAGTTATATATCACTAAAATTTGTCAGGTGGGGAAATATTAAGATCTGTTATTTTATAAAGCAGTGTTTTATAGCTTATTTTTAATATCTTGGAAGCCTTGCTTCTATTCCATGCTGTTTGCTCTAAGACATATGATATTACTTGTTTTTCAACGCTGTCGAGAACCACTTTTCTATATTTTTTCAAAGAAAATGTTTTATCGTAGATTGACTTGCTATTTTCAAAATCTAAAAAATTCATCTCTTTTAAGTTCAATCCGGAATTAGGTGAATTAATTGGATTAGGTGAATTAATTGGATTAGGCGAATTAATTGAATTAGATAATTCTATTGGAGTATTAAAAGATTTTTTTAGACTATTTTTGTTTAGATCTGCTATAATTTCTTCCCAGTTAGCTATAACTAAATATCTTTTTAGTACATTTTGAAGTTCTCTAACATTGCCAGGCCAGTGGTATGTTTTTAGCTTTTCCATAATTGCTGCGTTTGGTTTTAATAATTGCTTTCCTTTATATTGAGACTCATATTGGTCAATAAAGTAATCCACCAGATAAGCAATATCTTCCGTTCTATTTCTTAGAGGAGGAATGATTATTTTTATGATATTTAATCTATAATACAAATCTTCTCTAAATTTACCATCTTTAATAGCATCTTCTAAGTTGTGATTTGTTGCCGCCAAAACCCATGTATCTGTTTTGATCTCTTTTTCTGACCCTAGAGGAGAAAATTCACCACTTTGAAGAACATGAAGAAGTTTTGACTGAAGTAAAAGTGGCATATCACCAATTTCGTCTAAAAACAAAACACCTTCGTGCGCTTGTTGGAATTTTCCTTTTTTATTTCTTTCAGCACCTGTAAATGCACCACGTTCATATCCAAATAACTCGCTTTCAAGCAATCCTTCAGGTAAGGCAGCACAGTTGACTTTGACAAATGGTTTGTTATTTCTAGGAGAGAAAGAGTAAAGGTTTTGTGCTACAACTTCTTTGCCCACACCGCTTTCTCCCGTAATTACAATATTAAGCCCGGTGTCGGCAACAGTTTTAATTAATTCTTTGATTTTTACTATGCTTTTGCTTATTCCAATTAATGGTGAGGGTTGCATTTATACCTTATATGTTAGCCATTGTGCTTATGATGTGACTAAATATTAGAGTGCTCAGATGTTTTGAAGTAACTTTTAAATAGAGAAAGTAGATAAATTTTTGAATTTTAAACTATTTGATTATATTTTTTTAAAATATGTTTAAAGTTATTGAAAAGTAAAGCTTTCATCGAAGTTGAATCAAAAAATAGATTTATTTTTTGACGCATTTTGATGTTATCTGGATAGTAATTTGTTAACATGTTTTTCAAGCTCTGATAGTTGAAATGGCTTACCTAAAACAATATTAGCCTGAGCTTCCATTGCAAGCGCTTCTGGATGTTCTCCCCATCCTGTAATAGCGATAATGGGAATATCAGGATTTTTTTTCTTTAATATGGAAATGACACCAACGCCACTAATATTCGGCATTACAAGATCTGTAATAACAAGATCAAAGGCATTATTGTCTGATTCAAAAAGTTTGAGAGCATCCAAACCATTTGACGATGCCACAACCTGATATTTTTTTCGCGAAAAAAAATCTGTGAGCATGTTACGAACATCCTCACTGTCTTCAATAACTAAAAGTTTATATAAGCTATTCATTTTTTTGATTTTGATATTAGGATGTAAGTAAAATCAATGAAGTGAAATTATATAACATTATGCATTATTTAAAAAGTATAGTATATATATAGCAAAAAGTAGTTATCAATGCAAACAATAAAAAATATTAAATTGGAATGCAAGAAATAAAATGGTGCCGAAGGCCGGACTTGAACCGGCACGGGTTGCCCCACTACCCCCTCAAGATAGCGTGTCTACCAAGTTCCACCACTTCGGCAACATATTTTAATATGCCTATTTTTCCTGCTCTGCCTTCTTCGGCTGTACAGATTTACCAGGATCCACACTTTCTGCTATTTTTTTTTCCTCAATCTGTTTTTGTGTCAGATCTGGATTGTCATCTATAATGGAGCTGTCAGGCCGATGTGTTGTTTTAAAAGCAAGGGATAAAGATGTCAACATAAAAAGAATTGCTACAATGGTAGTTGCTTTACTTAGAAATGTTGAAGCACCAGTACTTCCAAAAAGCGTTTGGCTGGAGCCACCCCCAAAAGCAGCACCCATATCAGCTCCTTTTCCTGTTTGAAAAAGAACAATTAATATAAGAGCGATACAGACAACTGAATGTAAAACGAGCAATAATATCCACATATTAATAAACTAAATATAAATTATACACTTCTATTTAAAATCCTAAAACAAAATAAAAAATATTTTGTTTGAAAAATTATTCAATAAAAAAAGTTATGCATTAAAGTTAATAATATTATAAAATGTGTCAGAATCAAGGCTTGCTCCACCAACAAGTACACCATCAATATCTGGCATAACCATAATATTTTTAATGTTATCTGGTTTAACACTTCCTCCATACAATATTCTGATGGATTTGGCAAGTTGATTCCCAAATATTTTTTCAATTAAAGAGCGTAAAAACTGATGTACTTCCTGAGCTTGTTCGGTGGTAGCAGTCTTTCCTGTTCCGATTGCCCATACAGGTTCATACGCTAAAACTAATGTTTTTAAAAAATCACCGCTACAATTGTCTAACCCATTTTTTATCTGCTTGTCAAGTACAGAAAAAGTTTTTTCAGATTCACGTTCCTGTGCAGACTCACCAACACATAGGATTGGTATCAGATCGGCACAAATTGCCGCATTGATTTTTTTATTGACTGTTTCGTCAGTTTCTCCAAAATATTGACGTCGCTCCGAATGCCCTATAATGACATATTTACATCCTGTGGATGCTAACATTTCTGATGAAATTTCACCTGTGAAAGCTCCTTTTTTTTCCCAATAAAGGTTTTGTGCCCCAAGAGACACACATGTACTTTTAATTATTTCATAAACCTGGCTGAGAGCTGTAAAAGGTGGAGCAATCATAATGTCATGTTGTGTTGTACCAGCCGGTATTAAATCAACAAGTCGTATGGCTGTTTCAACGGCTTTAGTGCTGTTTTTATGCATTTTCCAGTTTCCGGCTATTAATGGCTTTCTCATTTTACAATTATAAATCCTTTTCAGCTTGTATTAGATTATTATTAGGTAAAAACATTAAAGCTGTGATCCGATCATAGCAGCTAAGTCAACCATTCTATGTGAATACCCTGATTCATTGTCATACCATGAAAGTATTTTAACCATATTATCTACTACATATGTAGTAGGAATATCAACAATTGACGATAAAGCTGAACCGTTGAAATCTATGGATACCAGAGGTTCATCGGAATATCCAAGAATGCCTGATAAAGATTTTTTGGAAGCATTTTTTATAGCAGCATTTACCTCTGATACAGTAATACCTGATTTTTCAACTGTTGCAACATAGTCAACAATTGATACATTAGGCGTTGGAACGCGAATAGCAAGGCCATTGAGCTTGTTTTTTAATTCAGGTACAACAAGTGATACAGCTTTGGCTGCACCTGTTGTTGTTGGAATCATAGACAATGCTGCGGCCCTTGCTCTGCGAAGATCCTTATGGGGGAAATCAAGAAGACGTTGATCTCCTGTATAGGAATGAATTGTTGTCATTAAGCCGCAACGTGTTCCAAAATTATCAAGAAGTACTTTGGCTACTGGTGCAAGGCAATTCGTTGTGCAGGAAGCATTTGATACAATGTGATGCTTATTGGGATCGTACTCGTCTGAGTTTACGCCCATGACAATTGTTATATCAGGATCTTTTGCCGGTGCTGAAATTATTACTTTACGTGCTCCTGCAGCGATATGTTTTGAGGCATTTTCATGATCTCTGAAAAGTCCAGTACATTCTGCCACTATATCTACATCATGATCTTTCCAGACAAGTTCTTCTGGATTTTTTATTGATGTTATTGCAATTTGTTTTCCGTCTACTTTTATTGAATTTTTGTCTGCAATAATTTTATTGCTTAATTTTCCATGAACAGAATCATATTTGAGAAGATATGCCATGGTTGCAGGATCAGTAAGATCATTTATTGCTACAACATCAACTTCAGGATGATTTAACGATGCTCTGAAAACAATGCGCCCTATCCGTCCAAATCCGTTAATACCTAATTTTATAGTCATGAAGCCTCCTTAAAATAATAATAGCAGATATAATTAATTAGATTTAAAAATCGTTGTAATATTTAGCGTGATTGATTGTAAACAAAATTATAGATAGAGCAAAAAATTATGGCATAGACTTTTCTCTTCGTTTGTTGCCTTTTAATATTCCACTTGCTAATGATATGCTCATTTTTCCAAATGATTCTAAATCTTTCGATAATGCAGAAAGATCCATATTGTCTCTAGTTTTAAGTGCTTTTATTAATATAGGTAGATTTACTCCGGAAATAACTTCTATTTGACCTTCTTCAAGGAATGAATAACTTAGATTAGAAGGTGTTCCTCCAAACATATCAGTAAAAATTAATACGCCTTTTTTTTGACTTACTTTATTGATTCCTTCAGAAATTTTATTTCTCAGATCATTTGCATCATAATTCATATTAATTGACACAGATTCAATGTTTTTAGGTCTGTTGCTAAGAATAAATTCAGCAGCATCAATTAATGCGTTTCCCAGTCCACAATGAGTAACAATAACTATACCTATCATAACACACCTATTTTATTGGCAAAGATAATAAACATCTTAATGCCCATATATAAAAAAATGACATGGAGAATCTTATGCCAATTTTACCATCGGATTTTATTCTAAGCTGTTATTATTAATATTTTAAACTTGATGCAAAAAGTTAAACCTACTTAATAAAAAACAGCAGAATAAAATGAGAATATTAGCTTGCTGGAGTAAGATAAGTCAATAAAAAATTATTCTTCCAATGATTGTTTAATATCTCTATGTGTAATTTCTATTTTTCTGCCTGTTGAACTTATATGATCATGAATTGATCTTGCAATAGTTACAGAACGATGTTTGCCTCCGGTACATCCTATAGCAATTGAAAGATATGCTTTTCCTTCTTTTTCGTATAAAGGAATTAAATAGTCAAGCAAATCAAGATATTTTTTTAAAAATACCTGAGCTTCTTGATTATCTAATACATATTTTCTGACATGTTTATTTTTCCCATCCAATGGTTTTAATTGTGAAATAAAATAAGGATTTTTAAGGAAACGAACATCCATGATAATGTCTGCCTGATGAGGTATTCCGTATTTAAAACCAAATGAAAGAATATTTATTCTTATTTGATTACTTTTTTTGCCTTTTTTTGCAATATCAAATATAATTGATTTTAATTCATGAATATTATAGTGGGAAGTGTTGATAATTTTATTTGCTTCTGCTTTTAATTTTTTCAATAGTTGCTGTTCAGCTTTAATGCAGTACAACAGACTGTTTTTAAAAGGAAATTCTTTTTGATTGGAAAGAGGATGCTGCCTGCGTGTCTGACTAAAGCGTTGAACAAGGACTTCTTGATCAGCATCAAAAAATAAAATTTTTAAATCATATCCTTTTTTTTTAAGAAGTTCAAAAACTGATTTATATTTGGAAAGAAAATCATTTTCGCGCAGATCCATTACAAACGCAAGCTTATCTATATTAGTAACACTATTAAAAGGCAGGTTGATAAAGCTCGGAAGAAGGGAAACAGGCATGTTGTCTACACAATAAAAGCCTGTATCCTCAAATGCTGATAGAGCAGTACTTTTCCCAGCTCCCGAACTTCCTGTTAAAATAATTATTCGTAGGTTCTTCACGGTTTTTAAATTAATATATAATGTTGTTGATTAAATGCGCATTAGAAAATTAAAAATTTTCATCTTCATCATTGATAATACTATATACAATATCAACGTCAGATGTGTTTAAAAGTCTTTCTTTAAGCAGGTTGTTTTTCAACATTTTACAGATTCGAGCAAGTAATTTTAGATGAATATCTGTAGAGTTTTCAGGTGTTAATAATAGAAAAAAAATGTGTGTGGGTCTGCCGTCAATTGAGTCAAAATCAATGCCTTTATGACTTATTCCCAAACCTAAAACCAAGGATTTAAGGCTTTTTAGTTTACCGTGCGGAATTCCAACACCATCGCCAATACCAGTACTTCCAAGCTTCTCTCTTTCCAAAAGCACGCGAACAAGAATTTCTTGATTTATACCAGAAATTTGCGCTACAGGAGTTACAAGTTCTTCGAGAATACTTTTTTTATCAGTTGATTTAAGATCCATTAAAATCGCATTTTTGTGCAGTACATCAATGATTCTCATAAAGGTTTCACCATAATATTCAAGGAAGTTAACTCTTTTAGTATTTAATTATTAAGTTTTAATCCATAAAGAAATTTTCAACTGTGCGGTTGGATTAGTCCGTAATTACCGTCTTTTCGAATGTACAAAACGTTAACTTCATCTGTTCTTGAATTGGAAAATACAAGAAAATTATTATTTATAATATCCATTTGCATTATTGCTTCTTCGACATCCATTGGTTTGTAGTCAATATTGTTGATTATGACCTGTTTCTCTGTTTCATCGTCTAAATAAATACTATCTCGCTCGCTTTCCCTTAATTTTAAGGGTAAAGCATTTCTATGTTTTTTGATTTTCTGTCTATTTTTTTTTATTTGTATTTCAAGCTTATCTAAGACCAGATCAATAGCTGAATACATATCAGTTGTTTCATCTTTTCCATTTATTTTAAGCTTATCACCTATTATACTTACTTCAGCAATATGTCGAAATTTTTCTACTGAAAGCACTACATTTGCCTCAGCAGGGTTATAAAGATATTTGTCAAAGCGATTAAGTTTTTCTATGGCATATGATTTTAAATTTTCAGAAGAGTCTAAATTTTTAAATGTAATAGATGTTTGCATAAAATACCTCACTATAGTTGTTTCCGTTTGCTGGATGATAGTATTTTCATTATATCACGATATTTAGCGATGGTTCTTCTCGCAATATTAATGTTGGATTGTGTTAATATTTCTGAAATTTGTTCGTCACTGTAAGGTTTTTGGGGATTTTCACTTTCAATGAGTTTTCGAATTTTTTCGTGAACTGTAGCAGAAGATATTGTTCCACCATGAAGACGGTTAATAGAGCTGTTGAAAAAAAATTTCAGCTCAAATATTCCTTGCGGAGTTAACGCATATTTATTCGTTGTAACTCTACTTATTGTTGATTCATGCATGTCAATATCTTGTGCAATATCTTTTAGCACCATTGGCTTTAAGTATGCAATTCCCTTATCAAAAAAATCACGCTGATTTCGCAATAAACTTTCCATAACCTTATAAATTGTTTTTTGGCGTTGATGAATGCTTTTAATAAGCCAGGATGCTGAACGAAGCTTATTTTCTACATAATTTTTTGTTATATCTGATTTGTCGGTTGTATTTTTTATGGCATTTTTATAATACGTGTTTATGCGAAGCTTTGGCATTCCATCATCATTGAGCATTATGATGAAATCATTATCGTATTTATAAACAAAAATATCAGGAATGATATATTGAGGCTGTTCATCGCAAAATTGTCTACCAGGTCTAGGTTCTAAGTTTGTTATAATATTTACAGCAGCTTTAACACTATCAATGTTAACTTTCAGCGCTTTGACAATTGCTTTATAATTTCTATTTTCAAGATGATTAAGATGATTTTTAATGATTTTGGTTACTAAGGTATTATTAAGTTTCAAATACCTGGCCTGAATAAGAAGGCTGTCAGCTAAATCGACAGCACAAACACCACTAGGATCAAATGCTTGCATTAATGATAAAATATTTTGTACTTTCTCAGGTTTAGATCCACTTTGACTAATAAGTTCATCTAAACTTATGTCAAGATAACCGTCTCTATTCAGATTGCCAATAATAAGGCTTCCTATTATTTGTTCTTCCTCTGTGGGAGATGTGTTTGATAGTTGCCATAAAAGGTGTTCATTTAATGATTTTTTCTGTGATAAAAAGGAGTCAAAATTAGTTGAGTCTTTTTTTTCTGATTCAAAATTTATTTTGCTGGTAGAATTGTATTCATCAAGATAATTATTCCAGTCAATATTATCATTGATTTTTTCTTCTATGGTCACTTCTGCCAATGTTGAATCTTTTTCAGTTTCAATTGTCTCAAGCAGTTTGTCATCATCTGCAATTTCAGTAGTTTCTTCCAGTGCAGGGTTGGTTTCAAGTTCTTGGTTGATGGTTTCCAGCAGCTCAAGCCTGGATAATTGAAGCAGCTTAATCGCCATTTGAAGCTGTGGCGTCATTATTAGTTGCTGGGATAATTTTAGTTGCTGTCGTAATTCAATTGCCATTTTATAACCTAAATTCGTCTCCAAGGTATATGCGTCTAGCAGTTTTGCTTGATACTATTACATCAGGTGGTCCAGATTCTATAATTTGTCCATTATGTAAAATATATGCTTTGTCACAAACTTCAAGAGTTTCCCTGACATTATGATCTGATATAATAATTCCAATGCCTCGTTTTTTAAGATGCCCAATAATTTTTTTTATATCAATGACAGCCAGGGGATCAACACCTGCAAATGGCTCATCAAGTAAAATAAAAGATGGATTTGTGGCTAGTGCGCGGGTTATTTCGAGTCTTCTTTTTTCTCCACCAGAAAGAACCTGAGCCTTTTGGTCAGCCAGGTGCTTTATTCCAAGCTCTTCAAGGAGTATATCTGCACGCTTAATTCGTTCAGATTTGGGAATTAAAAGTTGTTCGCAAATAGCCATTATGTTCTGTTTTACAGTGAGCTTTTTAAATATTGAGGTTTCCTGTGGAAGATATCCAATACCTTTGCGTGCTCTTAAATACATTGGCCAGGTTGTTATATCTTTCCCATCAATGAAAACTTTGCCTTCATCTGGTTTTATCATTCCAATGGTCATATAAAAGCTTGTGGTTTTGCCAGCACCGTTTGGTCCAAGAAGACCAATAACGCTGCCTTGTTCAACCTCTAAACTTAACAGGTTGATAATTCGTCTATTATTATAGACTTTAACAAGCTTTTCAAGTGATAGCAAAGACATCTTTTTATAATGTAAAATAATTAATAGCTATTGTTAATTTATACCTTTTTTGCCAGAATAAATCAAGGCTTCAACACTACTTTGGTCTCCGCTCTTAACTTCAATACGACCATTTGTTCTGTATAAAATTATTTCTGCTCCAACAATGGAGTTTTTTTCACTTGTTATTTTTGAACCATTTCCTAAAAGAATAAGTATTCTTTTATCTGTTTTATATATAGCTTTTTTTGTAAGTGCAACCTGATCATCAAATAGTATTTTGACATTGCCATTTGCAATAATCTTTTCCATTGAATCTTCATCAGCAGCAAAGTCTACATTATTATCCAGTTGTTTTTTGTAGTAAATTTTAAGTTCGTCAGCATATATTGTAGTAGTGCCTTGGGTTGCTACAACATTTTCTGTAAATGTAATATATTTATTTAGGCTGTCAGCAAATAGACTGTTTGCTTTGATAAAAATTTTTTCGTTATTATTACCATTTGAAATATCCGGCTTATTATCCTCTGCATATACTTTAAAAAAAAAAGTCAGCAAAAAAAATAATACCCCAGCAAAGGATACAATGATTGTTAAAACATTACAGCCTTTAAAATTACAATAATTTATTTTCAAATATTATTCCTTGTATATTGCCTTTAAGCAAAATAATTCCTGTGTTGATATCATAGGACATTGAATCTGCCAAAAATTGCATTGCATTGCCACTTATTTTTACTGGTTCATTTGTGGAAATATTTTTTTTTGCGTGTTTATAAAACAGTTTCTCAGTTGCCAGGGTATAGATATCATTTCTGACAACTACATTGCCTGAAGCTTCAAGATCGTTGGAATCTATTGCTAAAATTCCTTTTTTTGCTGTCAAATAAACTTTTTTTTTGTTTTTAAGAAAAAATGTTATAATAATATCATTGAAAATAGCCTTATTCTCATTATTAATGTAATGAACTGAAAAGGCTTCTAAATTCCATTCTAAAATTCCGTTTTTGGTTGCTATTTGATGAACATTTCCTATTGATATATTTGCTTTACTATCAAATAAAGGAAAATATTTATCTATATTCCCTGAAAGTTTACGATAATTAATAAAAACTGCTACAGTTATAAAAAAAAATATTATAATTATCGAAATTAGAAAAAATTTTATTTTTTTCCGTTTTTTGTATTTTATAGAAGGCATTATGGAAAATGTTCAATAATATTTTGCCAGTGTCCCTGAGCTTTTAATATTGAATCGCAGACTTCCCTTACTGCCCCTTTTCCTCCTTTAGCTTTGGTTATCATATCTGCTTTATTGATAATAGTATCGCATGCATCTGATACGGCAATTGACAGGCCTACCTTTTTCATGAGAGACATATCAGGCAAATCATCACAGATAAAAGCAATTTCTTCAGGCAAAACTTTTACTTGTTTTAGAATTTGGCCAAAGGATTCAGCTTTATTGCGTCTTCCATCAAACAAATATTTAATGCCAAGATTATTACATCTTTTAGCGAGTGCTTGTGAGCTTCTGCCTGAAATAATAGCAACTTTAATTCCAGCTTCAATAAGAAGCCTTATTCCAAGACCATCTTTGACATCAAATTGTTTTATTTCTTCACCGCTGTCTGTATAAATGATGCTTCCATCTGTAAGAACACCATCCACATCAAGTAACAAGAGTTTGATTTTTTTTAATTTATTTTTACTCATTCAACTTAACTATAATAATTATAATAAAAGTTAAAACAAATTGTTTCAGTTGGTTTTAGCTTGCCAAACAGGCTTTTATTTCCTTAAGGCTCTTGAGTAATTCGTACAACGTATCTGTTTTTAATGAATTCGGGCCATCACAAAGTGCCTTATCCGGATTTTTGTGTACTTCTAAAAAAATTCCATTTGCTCCTGCTGCAATTGCGGCCCTGGCTAACAATGGTGCAAAGTCCCTTTGCCCGCCAGAACTTTTACCTGCTCCTCCTGGCAGCTGAACGCTATGTGTTGCATCAAAAATTACAGGGTATCCCAAATCCTGAATAATTTTTATTCCCCTAAAATCAACAACTATGTTATTATATCCAAACATAGTTCCTCGCTCTGTTACCAATATTTGCCTGTTTCCCGTTGAAGCTGCCTTATTGATTACGTTTGAGATATCCCAAGGGGCAAGAAACTGTCCTTTTTTTATATTTACAGGTTTTCCTGTTTTTGATACTTTAATAATGAGATCTGTTTGCCGGCATAAAAAAGCAGGAATCTGGATTACGTCCAAAATTTTTGCAGCTTTTTCGACTTCTGAAATTCTGTGTACATCTGAAATTATATCTATAGCGAGTTCAGACTTGATGCTTTTAAGAATATCTAATCCTTTTTCAAATCCCGGGCCTCTGAAGGAATTGACAGATGTTCTGTTTGCCTTATCATAGGAAGCTTTAAAAAGGAAAGGCAATTTTAATTGTTCAGCAATTTTTTTGAGAAATGAAGCTATTTCATAAGTAGTGCTATAATCTTCTATAACACATGGTCCTGCAATCAGGAGAAATGCAGATCCTTTTTCTTTGTTTATGTATTTTGTATTTAATATATTTGCCATTATTTATGCTGCTTTAGTAAAATTACATAAAAATTTTACTATCATGCTTTTAAAATTAGGTCATGATATATAAAAAAGAAAAATAATTTCAACAGTTGCTTTTATATTCAGTGCGCTTGCAAATTTCTAATTATTAATAATAATTTAACGTGGTAACATATAAAAGTCAAGAATTGAAAAAACATTCCTTGCTTACTTTATAATTAACTGTTATTAAAACAATATACTGCAAAAATGGAAAGATATTTTTCAAAAATAATGTGCTTCACATTACAAGCTAAAAAAATATCAAAATGAAAAAATATACAGAAAGAAATAAAAAAAATAAATATCGTTTGTTATTAATTTTGGCAATTGCCATTATTATATCTGTTGCCTGGTTATTAATATTAAAGCTTGAAACAGAGAAACCAAGGATAAAGTTATCACTTTCTTCACCCTATATCGGGCCTTTCAAGGATTTTTCAATATCTGTTTCTGATTCTAAAAGCGGTCTTAGAAAAATTTGGGTAGGCCTTATAAAAGATGGAAAAGAGACAGTACTTCTTGACAAAAAATTCACTTATGCCGGTTTTATCAGTGGCGGCAAAGAGAATGAAAAATCTTTTAAAATTAAAATTGAACCAGGAAAATCAAGCATTAGTGATGGTAAAGCTATTTTGCGTATGGTTGTTTGGGATTATTCGTGGCGGGAAAGATTGCATGGAAACAGGACATATATCGAAAAGGAGATAGTAATTGATACAATGTCGCCTGATATTCAGGTTTTAAGCAGATCTCACTATATAAGCCAGGGAGGCGCAGGCTTGATAATATATCGGGTGTCAGATACTTGCTTTGAAAGTGGTGTTGTGATTGATAATATTTTTTTTCCGGGATATTCTGGATATTTTAAAGACAATAAGATTTTTATGGCTTTTTTTGCACTTGAATACAATCAATGCCCAGGGATACCTGTTTTTCTCAAAGCTACAGATATGGCAGGTAACAATGCTAAAAAAGGGTTTTCATATCATATAAGAAAAAAAGGTTTTAAGAAAGATAAAATGAATATTTCCAATAGATTTCTCAACATAAAACTGCCGGAATTTGATGGTTATTTCACATCTGATTCTGGTTTTTCTATGGTTGATAAATTTATTAAGATAAATAGTGAGCTAAGAGATAAAAACATTGAAAAAATAAAGGAAATTACAAAAAAAACAGAAAATCAAATATATTGGCAAGGAACTTTCCAAAGACTTTTTAGGTCCGCAAGAAAGGCAGGTTTTGGAGATCATCGCACTTACCGGTACAATGGACGAATAATTGACAAGCAGGTTCATCTTGGAGTTGACCTGGCTTCTTTTACGCATGCCTCAGTTCCTGCTGCTAATAAAGGAAAGGTTGCATTTAATGCTTCTTTAGGTATTTATGGGAAAACAGTATTTATTGACCATGGCATGGGACTGTATAGTATGTATGCTCATTTGAGTTCGATTAAAGTTCAAAAAGGGCAAATTGTGTTAAAAGGTGAGATCATTGGACATACCGGAAGCACAGGGCTTGCAGGGGGTGATCACCTGCATTTTTCCATGCTTGTTAACAATATTTTTGTAAATCCAGTTGAATGGTGGGATGCTTCCTGGATAAATAATAATATTTCAAATAAGATAAAATTTGTTAAAACCAGCTTAAATTAAAGGTTAGCATTATTATGCAATCACATAAAGTCAATAAGACTTTTAAGGAAATTAATGATAAAATCAGATCAGGGAAAGCTGTTGTAGTTACAGCAGAAGAAATAATTGATATTGTTAAAGACAAAGGGCCTGTGTCTGCAGCAAAACATGTTGATGTTGTAACCACTGGAACTTTTGCTCCAATGTGTTCATCAGGTGCTTTTATTAATTTTGGGCATTCTGTTCCTGGTATAAAGGCATCAAAAGTTTGGCTGAACAAAGTTTCTGCTTATGCAGGAATTGCTGCTGTTGACTGTTATCTGGGAGCTACTGAACCTAATGAGGATGACCCTTTAAACAAGGTGTATCCAGGTAAGTTTAAATATGGTGGGGGGCACGTTATTCAGGATCTGGTTGCTGGCAAAAAAATAGAGTTAGTGGCTACATCATATGGAACAAACTGCTATCCTAACAGGAAAGTTGAAAAAGAGATAACTTTGAAATCTCTTACAAATGCAGTTCTGTGCAACCCTAGAAATGGATATCAAAATTACAATTGTGCCATAAATTTAACCAAAAAAATTGTATATACATATATGGGAGCTTTAAAGCCTAAAGCTGGCAATGCAAACTATTGTTCAGCAGGACAACTTAGCCCATTATTTAACGATCCATACTACAAAACAATTGGTCTTGGAACAAGAATTTTTCTAGGTGGAGGAGAAGGCTTTGTTACCTGGCAAGGAACCCAGCATAAACCTTCTGTACAAAGAACTGAAAAAGGTTTACCTGTTTCTCCTGCAGGGACTTTGTGGGTTATGGGAGACTTAAAGCAAATGAGTCCTGAATGGCTTGTAGGCATCAGTATGCAAGGTTATGGATGTTCAATTGCAATAGGGATTGGAGTTCCAATTCCCATATTAAATGAAGAGATAGTTCAATATACTGCAATTTCTGATGAAGAAATATTTACACAAATTATTGATTATGGACATGATTATCCCAATGGTATTACAAAAAGCTATGGACAGGTAAGTTACGCTGAATTAAAAAGTGGTTTTATTAAATTTAATGGTGAAATGGTGCCTGCAGTGCCACTTTCAAGTATTGTGAAAGCCCGTGAAATTGCAGATATTTTGAAAGAGAGGATTTCTAAAGGCAATTTTATTTTAGGTGAACCTCAGTTTACACTTCCAAGCTAAAAAAATATTAGGTCTATTTTATTTAACTAAGGCAGTGAGTAAGAATTAGTTTGCATAAATAATTTGGGTGTATAAATTGCGCAATATTTTGGGTTTTTTTCAAAAAGCGAAAAGGGTGCATGACTTTTGGTCTGAAAATGTCTGATATAATTCGTACATTTATAGCTGTTGAACTTCCTGAAAAAATTTATTCTTCAATAGAAAAAATTCAGGAGGAATTGAAATCACATCGTTTTAAAATAAGGTGGGTTAGGCCGAGAAATATCCATCTTACACTAAAATTTTTAGGTAATACAAAAAAAAGTGATGTTGACAGGATTGCAAAAGCTGCAAAAGAATCTGTAAAAGATATAGCTCCGTTTTCACTTTTTGCGAGAGGCATTGGCGTTTTCCCAAATATTAAACGTCCTCGTGTGCTTTGGGTTGGTGTTTACGGACAGATGGATATGCTTCTAAAGATGCAAAGAAATTTTGAAAGCCAGTTGGAAACAGTTGGATTTAAGAAAGAATGTAAACCATTTAAAGGTCACCTCACTTTTGCCAGAATTAAAGATAAAGTTAATTCAAAAAAGTTGATTCAGGCTTTGTCTGTATATAGTGAATTTGAATCAGGATCATTTGTGATAGGCAAGATCATTTTATATAAAAGTCAGTTAAAACCATCTGGGCCTGTTTACTCAAAGCTGTATGAAATGCCATTATAAGATAATGTAATAAGCTGAAAGATGCACTATTTCCCCAAATATATAGTTTTATTTCCCAGGCAGTTTAAGGTGGGTAACTACATAATTTATGAATTAATCAAACCAAATTTTAAAATGTTTTGAGCTCTTTTAAGAAAATAGAGTTTAATAAATACTTGTTTTCTAAAACTATGAAACAGTTTAAAGTTTTTATAATTTAAGTTGTTTTACATAAATTGTACTTAAATCAAGTATTATTGTTACAAAACAACAATCCAAATTTATCTTGCCTTATAGAAAAATCTTTAAAAAATGGTTTTTATATATTTTATATGTAATAGTATTTTTTGATGCAGGTTCAGCTTTTTAAACGTTATCCTAAATGTCATGTCATATAATGATCAGGAGGAGTTAATGAATAATACCTTACCGGACAAAGAAAAGGCCGTAGAAACTGCAATGGTACAGATAGAACGTCAATTTGGCCAGGGTGCAATAATGAAACTGGGAAATAAGCCCATTGCCAATGTACCTGTTATATCAACAGGTTCACTTGGGCTGGATAAAGCACTTGGTGTAGGCGGGATTCCAAGAGGCAGAGTTGTTGAAATTTTTGGACCAGAATCATCTGGTAAAACAACACTTGCACTTCATATTGTTGCAGAGGCTCAAAAAAATGGTGGTATTGCGGCTTTTATTGACGCAGAGCATGCTCTTGATATTTTATATGCAAAAAACCTTGGGGTTAATTGTGATGAACTTTTGGTTTCACAGCCAGATACAGGAGAACAAGCCCTTGAAATAGCAGATATGCTTGTCAGAAGTGGAGCTGTAGATATAATAGTAATTGATTCTGTTGCAGCTCTTGTTCCTAGAGCAGAAATTGAGGGGGACATGGGAGATTCCCATATGGGTCTTCATGCAAGGCTGATGTCCCAGGCGTTAAGAAAACTGACCGGCAGTATGAACAGAACCAAAACATCTGTATTATTTATTAATCAGATTCGCATGAAAATAGGTGTTGTATTCGGCAACCCTGAGACAACAACCGGAGGAAATGCCCTGAAATTTTATACATCTGTAAGATTGGATATAAGGCGTATTGGTTCTATAAAGGAAGGACAGGAAATTATAGGAAATCGTACGCGGGTTAGAGTTGTAAAAAATAAAATGGCACCTCCTTTCAAAGAGGCTGAATTTGATATTATGTACAGTGAGGGTATTTCGAAAACAGGTGATTTACTTGATATTGGTGTTGATGAAGGTATAATAGATAAAAGTGGCTCATGGTATTCTTTTGAAGGAGAAAGAATTGGGCAAGGGCGCCAAAATGTTAAAAAATTTTTTCAGGAAAATGAAGATCTGTATAACACAGCAGTAGTCAAAACAAAAAAAGCTTTAGGAATTCATGATAAAGAAAAAAAAGATGATTCAAAAGAAGTTAGTGGTATAGATATTGAATCATGATTTTTGTTGAATTTTATATCCATATTTGGAGTTATTAGATGACAGGCAATGAAATACGAAAGCAGTTTCTTGAATATTTTAAAAGGCATAATCATCAGATTGTACGAAGTTCCTCACTTGTGCCTTATGATGATCCAACTTTATTATTTACAAATGCCGGAATGGTTCAGTTTAAGCGCATTTTTTTATCTGAAGAAAAAAGAAATTATATAAGAGCTGCAACTTCTCAGAAATGTGTCAGAGCAGGTGGAAAACATAATGATTTGGAAAATGTAGGATATACTGCAAGGCACCACACTTTTTTTGAAATGCTGGGCAATTTTTCTTTTGGTGATTACTTTAAAGAAAAAGCAATTGAACTGGCCTGGGACTTACTAACAAATGTATATAAACTGCCTAAAGATAAGTTGTGGGTTTCTGTATATCTTGATGATGATGAGGCATATAACCTTTGGGTTAAAAATATCGGTCTTCAGGAAGATCGTCTTGTTCGATTTGGTGAAAAGGATAATTTTTGGTCAATGGGGGATACAGGGCCATGTGGTCCATGCAGTGAGATACTGATTGACAGAGGTGAAAAATATGGTTGCAATCGACCTGAATGCAAGGTTGGGTGCGAGTGTGACCGATATCTTGAAATCTGGAATCTTGTTTTTATGCAGTTTGACCGTGATGCTTCAGGAAAATTGATCGCTCTTCCAAAACCTAGTATTGATACTGGTATGGGACTTGAACGAATAGTATCTGTACTTCAAAATGTTCCTACCAATTATGATACAGATCTCATACTTCCTATTATGCAAAAGGTTGAATCTCTTTCAGAAAAGCGTATTGGAGCTTTACCGGAATCTGATGTTGCCATGAAAGTAATTTCTGATCACAGCAGAGCAGCAACATTTCTTATTGGTGATGGAGTATTGCCTTCAAATGAAGGCAGGGGTTATGTTTTACGCCGTATTATGCGAAGAGCAATTAGATATGGAAGAAACATAGGTCTTGTAAAACCGTTTTTGCATAGTACAACTCAAGTTGTTATTGATATTATGAAATCTGCATATCCTGAAATTTCAAATGCTGAGGATTTCATACTAAGTGTTATAAAAAATGAAGAAGAAAGATTTTCAGAAACTCTTGATAAAGGTCTTGGGCTTTTAATGGATACCCTTGAGGATATGAAGGTAAAAGGGATTAACAATGTCCCGGGCAGTATGATTTTTAAACTGTATGACACATATGGATTTCCTTTGGATATTGTTAAAGATGTTGTTCGTGATGAAAATATATCTCTTGATTTGGACGGGTTTGATATGGCGATGCAAAAGCAGAAGTCACAGTCCAGGGCATCTGCTGCTTTTTCTGGTTTAAGTCGCGCTTATTCAAAACTTTCAGCTATAGAAATAAAAACCAGATTTGTAGGATATGATCAAATTTCTTGTGATTCAAAAGTCCTTGCATTGATTAATGATGATGATGATGATGGCACAGAAATTCAAAAAGCCTGCGAAAAACAGTCAGTTAAAATTATAGTTGAAAAAACACCATTTTATAGTGAGTCAGGGGGACAGGTTGGTGATAAAGGAATTATAAGTGGTGTAAGTGATAATAATGGTCAAAAAAGTGTATTTGAAATAAAAGTTTTAGATACCATAAAAGATTCTACAGGAATAATAATACATAAATGCAGGATTATTTCAGGAAATATAAAAAAAGGACAAGAGGTAACACTAACTGTTGATAAACTTTGGCGCAGCTCAGTTTCCTGCAACCATACAGCTACTCATATTTTGCATTACGCTTTAAGCAGCATTTTAGGCAACCATGTTAGACAGGCAGGCTCTCTGGTTACATCAGACAGATTGCGTTTTGACTTCAGCCATTTTTCAAGGATAGAACCTGAAGATCTTGATAAAATTGAAACTCTTGTGAATGAACACATTAGGGAAAATGAAACTGTAATGATTGATGAAATGGATGCGGGTGAGGCATTGAAATCAGGAGCTACAGCTTTATTTGAAGAAAAATATGGTGATAGGGTTAAAGTGGTATCAATAGGTTCTTTTAGCAAGGAACTTTGCGGAGGTATTCATGCCAAACGTACTGGTAATATTGGTTTTTTTAAAATAATTGGAGAGACTGGTATTGCAGCAGGCGTCAGAAGAATAGAAGCTTTAACAGGAGAGCGGGCTTTAGTGCATGTACAGAAAATTTCCAGATTGCTTGATGAAACATCGCTATTGATAAAGGAAAAGCCCGAATCTGTCGCACAAAGGGTTGAAAAAATGCTTGCCATCCAAAAAAATATGGCAAAAGAAATTGAAAAATTAAAAACTAAAGTTGCCACAGTGTCAGCTGATGATTCTCAAAATCACATCAAGGTTGTCAATGGCATTAAAGTTTTTGCAAAAAAGGTGTCGGTAGAGACTCCTGCCATGCTAAGAGATCTTGCAGATAACTTCAAAGATAAGATAGATTCAGGAGTGATTGTCTTTGGAAGCAGTGTAAAATCAAAGGTTTTTCTGGTAGTTATAGTTACAAAGGACTTGTCTTATAAATATAATGCTGGAAAGATTATAAAAAAAGTTGCAAAAATTGTAGGTGGTGGTGGTGGTGGCAGACCTGATATGGCACAGGCCGGAGGAACAAAGCCAGAAAAACTCAATCAGGCTCTTGATAGTGTTTATGAGATAATTGGAAATATGTCAGATTAATTTGGCTTTTTTTTGCTATAAAACAACATAAGCAAAAGCCATGCTCAAACAGTTTGACACGTGCAATGCCATGTGATAGCTGTTGGGTGACACAGGAGCTATAGTTGATTTTTATTAGCTAACTGATTAATTATATTGTGTATAATCTTTTTTAGAAATGGAGGGAACATGATTGAAAAAAATGGACCCGGCTGCAAAGCTAAAGAAGTTTTAACATTGAAAAATGAACACAAGGCTAAACTTTCTGATTCCGCAGATGAAGATGTAATTGTTGATCTTGAGGATATAGTTGACGATGAATTTTCTGATTCAGAAAAAGAAACTTTAGAGATAGTAGACACAATAGACGAAGATATTGATGAACAAAATGAGGATGATGAATTTTTTGATAACAAGTTAGCTAAAAGCTCTGATGAAATAAAAAAAGATGAAGCTTTTTCTGTTGCACCGGAACATGTGGAAAGGGTAATAGAAAGTGTTGTTAAACAGATTGTATCTGAAAAAATGGAATTTGTTTTAGAAAAAGCAATTGAAAAAGCAGTTGCTCAGGAGATAGAAAGGATAAAAGGCTTTTTGCTTGAAAATAGTTAAACTAATTTTATATAAAACAGTTTACATATAAATGTTTCATAGTTTATTGTGACCCAAAGTTTATTTAATTATTATAAAAAATACTTTTTAATCTTTTATTTATTCAAGGTAAGTCAATATATCTTTTTTTAAAAATCACAACACAGTACAAACAATATTTCAATAATAAAGACAATTGTTTTTTTGATATAATGAATTTTTGTCTTTTTGGGGAAATTAGGAGCATGACGTTATGAGTACCAATGTCCTTGACAAGGGGTATGATCCGCATAAAGTAGAAAAAAAATGGTATGAATTTTGGGAAAAAAACCATCTGTTTAAAGCCGATGAAAAAAGTTTGAAACAAGGCTTTAGTATTGTTATTCCTCCACCTAATGTTACAGGTGTTTTGCATATGGGGCATGCTTTGAATGTAACACTGCAAGATATTTTATGCCGATATAAAAGGATGTGTGGAGAGAATGTTCTTTGGATACCAGGAACAGATCATGCTGGGATCGCAACCCAGAACGTTGTTGAAAAAAAGCTTGCTGCAGAAGGACTTGATCGTCATAAACTGGGTAGAAAAAAGTTTATTGATGCTGTGTGGGAATGGAAAAAAGAATATGGCAGTGCAATAATAAATCAGCTAAAACGGCTTGGAGCTTCATGCGATTGGAGCAGACAGCGTTTTACCATGGATGAGGGGTTATCCCTTGCAGTACGCAAGGTGTTTGTAACGCTTTATAATGATAATCTTATTTACCGTGATAATTATATTATTAACTGGTGCCCTAGATGTAGCACCGCACTTTCTGATCTTGAGGTTGAACATGAGGAAGTGGATGGTCATATTTATAATATTCGTTATCCAGAAGCCGATAAAAGCGGAGGCTTAATAGTTGCAACAACAAGGCCTGAGACAATGTTCGGTGATACAGCAGTTGCTATCAATCCGGATGATAAACGATATCGTGATATCAATTATGACAGTGTGATTCTACCTCTTACCAGTCGCAAAATTCCAATAATTAGAGACAAATATGTTGATATGTCTTTTGGTACAGGTGCGTTAAAAGTCACCCCTGCTCACGATCCAAATGATTTTGATATTGGAATCCGACATAACCTTTCGGCTATAAAGGTTATCGGTGATGATGGTTGTATGACATCTAATGTTATTGGCTTTGAAGGGCTTGAAAGGTTTAAATGTAGAAAAGCTGTGGTTAAAGCTCTTAATAAGCAGGGTCTTCTTTTGGGGGTTGATCATTATAAACATAGTGTAGGACACTGTTATAGATGTAAAACAATTGTGGAACCTAATCTTTCAAAACAGTGGTTTGTAAAGGTCAAACCTTTAGCTGAAAAAGCAATAGCTGCTGTTAAAAGTGGTCAGACAAAGATTGTTCCGGAAATTTGGACAAATACATATTATGAGTGGATGAACAATATTAAAGACTGGTGTATTTCAAGACAAATTTGGTGGGGGCACCAAATTCCTGTGTGGACTTGTGCTGATTGTAAAAATCTTATAGTAGAAATTGATACACCCAAAACATGTCCTAAGTGCAATTCTGAAGACCTTGTTCAGGATAAAGATGTTTTGGATACATGGTTTAGTTCTGGGTTATGGCCTTTTTCCACTATGGGCTGGCCTGAAAACTCAGATCTTTTGAAATCTTTTTATCCTACCTCTGTACTGGTAACAGGTTTTGATATAATATTTTTTTGGGTAGCTCGTATGATGATGATGGGCATTTATTTTATGGATGATGTACCTTTTAAAAATGTTTATGTTCATGCTCTTGTACGGGATGAAGATGGTAAAAAAATGAGCAAGTCAAAGGGAAATGTTATTGACCCTTTAAATGTTATAGAGAAGTACGGGACTGATGCATTCCGTTTTACATTGGCTGCTTTTGCAGCACAGGGAAGAGACATTAAAATGTCTGAGAAAAGGATAGACGGATATCGTCATTTTATAAACAAGCTTTGGAATGCTGCCCGCTTTGCTTTAATGCATATAGAGAAAGGTTATGATAAAATAGATTGTGAAAAACTGTCTTTTCCTGACAGATGGATTTTATCCAGACTTTACAGTGTTGCAAAAAACAGTGAAAAAGCTCTTGAAAGTTACAGATTTAATGATGCAGCAGGAGGATTATATCAATTTGTCTGGCACGAATTTTGTGATTGGTACCTGGAATTTTTAAAGCCTTTTTTGTTTGGAAAATATGGTGCTGGCAAATGTGAATCAAGCAAACAGGTATTATGGTATGTATTACGTTCAATAGTTATTATGCTTCATCCTTTTATACCGTTTGTAACAGAAGAGATTTGGGAAAAGTTGCCTGGTGTTGAAGATTCAGTTTTAAAGGCAAAATTTATATTGGACGAAACCGATATCGTTGATTTAAAATATGACAGCAAAGCTGAATCAGAAATGATAATTGTTGCAAATATTATTTCTGGAATCAGAAACATCAGAGGAGAAATGAATATTATGCCTTCATCAACTTTTGATGTTGTAATACAATCTGTTGACAATAACCTTAAAAAGGTAGCTGAGTGTTATCAGAAAATAATAATTGATCTTGCTAAGCTTAGATCTTTGTCTGTTGTAAGCCAGGAATACAAGCCTAAAAAAGCTGCAACTTCGATTATAGAAGGTGCAACTGTTTTTGTTTCACTTGAAGGTATAATTGATTTTTCTAAAGAGTCTAAACGTCTTGAAAAGGAGATGGAAAAAACAAATAAGGAGCTTGTCATTACTCAGAAGAAGCTTAGCAATGAAGATTTTTTAAGCAAGGCGCCAGAACAAATCATTGAAAAAGTAAAAATAAAATATGAGATTCTTTCAGAAAAGCAGGTAAAACTTCAATCAAATATTAACAAAATAAAGTCAATGGAGTCATAAAAATAAAAAAAGCATGTACATAATAGAAGATGTAATAAAATCAGCTCTTAATGAAGATATAGGTTCAGGAGACATTACAACTGACACCCTTGTTGATCCTGATGCTAAAGGGAAAGGTAAAATTGTAGCCAAAGAGGTTTTTGTGCTTGCAGGAGTTGATGTAGCCAAACAAGTTTTTGAATATTTGGATCATGAAATTGATTTTGTCTCCAGATATAAAGACGGAGACGTTATTAAAACAGATGAAAACGTACTTGAAATTAAGGGGAATCTTCGATCATTATTATTAGGCGAAAGAACTGCTTTGAATTTTTTACAGCACCTTTCAGGTATTTCCACATGTGTTCGTGGATATGTTGATGAACTTAAAAAACAAAATGTACGACTTGTTGATACTAGAAAAACTACACCAGGACTTAGGGTTTTGGAAAAATATGCTGTACGTATTGGCAAAGCCTCAAATCACAGAATGGGACTTTATGATGGAGTATTAATAAAGGATAATCATATTGCTGTATGCAAAGGGATAACAAAAGCAGTTGAACTTATAAGAAAACGTGTGTCACATCTTATTAAAATTGAAGTTGAAGTTTCTGACTTAAATGGTGTAAAGGAAGCTTTAGATGCAGATGTTGATGTAATAATGCTTGATAACATGGATTTATGTCAGATTAAAGAAGCTGTAAAAATCATCAACGGCAAAGCTGTAGTCGAAGTATCAGGAGGAGTTACAAAGGAAAATCTTTTATCACTTGCCAAAACAGGTGTGGATATTATTTCTTCAGGAGCATTAACACATTCTGCAAGAAATATTGACATGAGCATGTATATTACAGCTTGTTAAAAGTTTGATCATCAGGTATAAAGCCTATTTTTATTTTGAGTGTATTTTGTCAAAAAAACAGATAAAATCATTTAGCAAACAGATAAGATACACGGTTTCGTCCCTTTTTTTTTGAAGTATACATTGCTTTATCTGCTCTTTTGACAAAGTCTGACAATTGTTCTGTTTGACAATATTCAGTTGCACCTACAGAAACGGTTATAGGTTTAGTTTTGTTAACATTTCTGGGAAAGTTTGTGTTTTCCACAGCAGCTTTAATTCTTTCAGCAACAGCTTTTGCTTCTTTCCCATTTGTTTCAGGTAGAATGATGGTGAATTCTTCACCACCATATCTGTAGGCTGTATCCATTTTTCTTAAGCACGAAATAATTATTTGACCTAGTTTATAAAGGATTTTATCTCCTTCGAGATGACCTGAAACATCATTATATTGTTTAAAATGGTCAAGGTCTAATAGCAGTAAGGATAGGGGATGATTATATCGATTGGATCGGTTTATTTCTATTTCCAGCTGGGAATAGAAATATCGTGAGTTATACAATTTTGTAAGACCGTCTGTTATTGCGAGCATTTGAAGTTTTTCCATCATGCGGATATGTTCGATCCGGGTTTTTCTTTCTTTTAATACTCTTTTGAGCCTTAAAAGCAGCTCTTCAAAACGTATTGGTTTAAATACAAAATCGCTAGCACCTTTTTGAATTGCTTCTTCATAGGAATAATCTATGCTGTAGCCTGTCATAACAATAACGTCTGTATCAAAGTCTTTGGTTATTGACTCTGTAAGCTCAAGGCCATTTAAACCGGGCAGTTTGATATCAGCCAATACAATACTAAAAGTATTTTTTTGAAGAAATTCCAGCGCTTCTTCAGCACAGTACGTTGTTTTGACAACAAACCCTGCATGTTCAAGAAATTTATACAAGGAATCTCGAATAGCTGTATCATCATCGACAATGAGGATATGTGATTTCATTTTTGCTCGTGTCCGTTAAATTTTTTTGGTAATTTAATTATTAAAAAAACAAATTCCAAAGATTATTTGGCAACAAACAAATATAGAAAAAAACAGGATAGTATTGATATATATAAACATAAAAATCGTTATTATGTCAATTGACTTTTTGTTATTTGAAATATACCATAAAGCTTATACTTTAAAATTTATATCATAAAATTTATATCATGGATGATATATAATTATAACTAAAATATTTTTACTTGTTTGTAAAGCTCAAAACAACGGTTTTAAACACTATAAACTGTTTTATTTTTTATATTTAAAATAACTTTAAATGTAATTGTTTTAAATTGTCTCATGATTTGTTTTGAGCTTGCATGGAGATTTTTAGCTAACAAAAAAATAAAGAGGTTGTCAGAATCAACCTTAATAGATTTAATTAATACAAATGAAATATATCAGAAATTTTAGTATTATAGCGCATATAGATCATGGCAAATCAACTTTGGCAGATCGTTTGATTCAGTCATCAGATATGATATCTGACAGAGAGTTTAAAAATCAAATCCTTGACACAATGGATATTGAACGGGAACGTGGTATAACAATAAAAAGCCAGACGGTTTGTTTGCCTTATGTGGCAAAAGATGGTCAAAAATATTTATTAAATTTTATTGATACCCCTGGACATGTTGACTTTACATATGAGGTTTCAAGAGCTCTTGCATCTTGTGAAGGAACACTTCTTCTGATTGATGCCAGCCAGGGGGTAGAGGCACAGACTCTGGCTAATTTATATATTGCTATGGAGCATGATCTTGTAATTATGCCTGTAATCAATAAAATTGATTTGCCCTCTGCAGATATAGACAGGGTTAAAAAGCAAATTGATGAAGATCTAGGACTTGATTCTGAATCTGCAATACTAATATCTGCCAAAGAGGGCACAGGTATTGAAAATCTGCTTGAGTCTGTTGTAAATAAACTTTTGCCACCTGCGGGCGATCCAGATGCTCCACTTAAAGCACTGATTTTTGATTCTAATTACGATCCTTTTCGTGGTACAATTATTCATTTTCGAATTTTTCAGGGTAAAATTAAAGCAGGGGATACAATACGGTTTTTATCTAATAACGCCACTTATAAGGTTGAGGAAGTGGGTTTTTTTCAGATATGTAAAGTACCACAAAAAAAATTAACAGCAGGTCAGGTTGGTTATTTGATTGCCGGGATAAAGACAATAAGCGATGTAAGATGTGGTGATACAATTACTCTGGAAAAATGGCCCTGTGAAACGCCTATGAAAGGTTTTATGGAGGCAAAGCCGGTTGTGTTTTCGTCTATATATCCTGTGTCTGCTGATGCTTATCCGGATTTGCTTGAATCTATGGAAAAGCTGAAACTAAATGATGCTTCCCTTATATATGAAAAAGATTCTTCTGTTGCCCTTGGTTTTGGGTTTCGATGTGGCTTTTTAGGGCTTCTTCATCTTGAAGTAGTTCAAGAACGCCTTGAACGTGAATATGATCTTTCTTTAATTCTTACAGCACCTTCTGTGCAGTATAAGATTGTCTTTAACAATGGGGAAACACTGATAATCGATAATCCTTCACTTTATCCTGATCCTGAAACCATAGAAAGTGTACTGGAACCTTATATTCGTGCTTCAATCATTGTTCCTGATAAATTTATGGGGCATGTTATGAAGCTTTGCCTGGATCGCCGCGGTATTAATATTAATTACCAGTATCTTACAAATGACCGGCTTGAAATGATATTCGAGCTTCCACTTGCTGAAATTGTATATGATTTTTATGATAAGCTGAAATCTATTACAAAAGGATATGGATCTTTTGATTATGATATTATAGATTTCAGGGAAACAGATATTGTAAAACTGGATATTTTGTTAAATGGAGATCGTGTGGATGCCTTATCAATATTGCTCCATAAAGATTGTGCAGTTAGCCGGGCAAGAAGTATTTGCGAACAGCTTCGGGATGAAATTCCTAAACAGATGTTTAAAATCGCTATTCAGGGCGCAATAGGCAGCAATATTATTGCCAGAAAAACTATTTCTGCTTATAGAAAAGATGTAACAGCAAAGTGTTATGGCGGTGATATATCAAGAAAACGGAAACTTTTGGAAAAACAAAAAAAAGGTAAAAAAAGGATGAAAATGGTTGGAAAGGTAATGATTCCTCAATCAGCTTTTTTATCAGTGCTAAAAGCTTCCCAGGGATAGGAACAGTGATTTTATGACCAGTTTGGAGGATTAATGGGAAAAACGATTGCAGAAAAAATATTTGATGCACACTTTGTAGATAAGCCTGCAGATGATATAAACGTAATCAGATTAGATGCAGTATTTTGTCATGAAATTACAACGCCTGTTGCAATTAATGATCTTGTTAAAAGAAATAAAGACAAGGTTTTTGATCCGGAAAAAATTAAAGCAGTTATAGATCATGTAACTCCGGCAAAGGATTCCAAAACTGCATTGCAGGGTAAGATATTAAGAAAATGGGCTGCTCGTCATAATATTGTGGATTTTTTTGATATAGGAAGAAATGGAATATGTCATGCTATTTTTCCGGAAAAAGGGTTTGTTCGGCCTGGCAGCACAATAATTATGGGAGATTCTCATACTTGCACATATGGTGCGTTTGGCGCATTTGCAGCAGGTGTTGGTACAACTGATCTTGAAGTTGGAATTTTAAAAGGTGTATGTGCTTTTAAGCATCCTGAGACAATTAAAGTTATTATATCTGGCACAATGCAAAGTGGGGTTTTTGCCAAAGATGTTATTCTTTCTATAATAGAAAGAATAGGTGTTAATGGGGCAACAAACAAGGTGATTGAATTTACAGGGCCTGTTGTGGATTCCATGAGTATGGAAGAAAGAATGACAATTTGCAACATGGCAGTTGAAGCAGGGGGAACCTGTGGCATATGTTATCCTGACATGGCAACAGTCGAATATCTTTGGGAATTTATTAAAGATAAATATTCGACAAAAAAAACAGCATTGAACTTATTTATGCAATTAGTTTCAGATTGTGATGCTAAATATGATATCGTTATAAATCATGACATAACCCATTTAACACCTCAGATTACAGATGGGTATAAACCTGATAATGTAAAACCTGTATCTGAAATGGAAGGGATAAAGGTAGATCAGGTTTATATAGGTTCATGCACAAATGGTAGAATTGAAGATTTAAGGGTAGCTGCCCGTGTGCTTGAAGGTAAACAAATAAGTAGCCTGGTACGTGGTATTGTATCTCCGGCAACCCCTAAAGTTTATAGCATGGCCTTAGATGAAAAAATTTTAAAAATATTTTTGGATGCCGGGTTTTGCATTACAAATCCCACATGCGGCGCTTGTCTGGGCATGAGTAATGGTGTGCTTGCAGAAGGTGAAGTGTGCGTGGCCACAACCAACCGGAATTTTAATGGTCGAATGGGAAAAAACAGTATGCTGCATCTTGCAAGTCCTGCCACAGCTGCGGCAACTGCCATTGCCGGGCATATAACAAATTCAAAACTTTTTGTTGCGGATAATAAATGAAAAATTTCAGCGGAAGAGCACTGTTTCTTGACAGAGCAGATATAAATACAGATGAAATAATTCCGGCAAGGTATCTCACAGAGGTTTCAAAAACTGCATTAAAGCCTTATTTGTTGGAGGGTTTAAAGCTGGAAAGGTTCGATCCCAAGGTTGATTTGGATAATAAAAAAGTTATAATAACAAGAGATAATTTCGGTTGTGGATCGTCTAGAGAACATGCAGCATGGGCCCTTGAAGTTAATGGGATAAATCTTGTTATAGCTGAAAGTTTTGCAAGAATTTTCAAGCAAAATATGTTTAATTGTGGAATGTTAGCAGTGGAAATGCCGGTTAAAACAATAGATTATCTTTTTTCAATGAGAGGCAATGGATGTATTGTTATTAAAACAGATTTTATAAAAAGCGTTTTTTTAGTTAAAATAAAAAATCAAAAAGAAGAGTTAGACTTTTCAATTTCAGGTTTTAATCGTGCTCTTATCAATGCAGGAGGATGGGTTGAATATGCTGATTTAAACTATTGATCTGCGATAAAGAAATAAGACAAACAATAGATAAATTAATCTTGTTATTTTAATTGTTTTTTATACATTTCTTCAGCAAAAATAGCTGCTCCCAGGGCGCCTACAATCTGAGGTTCGTCTGATATTAGTGGTTTTAAACCTACTTTTCCAGCAATTTTTGTAACAACACCAATATTTTTTGCAATTCCTCCGGTAATAACAAAATCTTTTTCTATTCCAATTCTTTGAAGCAGAGCAAAAACTCTTTTGGAAATGGCTTCATGAATACCGGAAAGGATATCGTTTTTGCTTGTTCCTTTTCTGAGCAAAGAAACAACTTCAGATTTTGCGAAAACAGCACACATAGAGCTTATCAGGGCATCTTTTTCAGCCTTAAGAGAGATTTCACCTATATTTTCAAGTGGGATATCCAGCACATCTGCTATTACATCGCAAAATCTTCCAGTTCCGGCTGCGCATTTATCATTCATGACAAAATTAGTTACCTTCCCGGAATCATTGCATTTTATAGCCTTGCAATCTTGTCCGCCCATATCTAAAATAGTTGTTGCAGTTGGAAACAAATAGTTGGCTCCTTTTGCATGACATGAAATTTCAGTTATGTTTTTATTTGCAAATGGAACAATAACCCTTCCGTATCCTGTGGCAACAATATAGTTGATTTCATCAAAAGATATTGAGATTTTTTCGAGTGCTTTGTTCATTGCCTTTTCAGCTGTTTTCGCACTATCTGCACCAGTTCTAACAATACTGTATGATAGTATCTTTCCTTTTTGCATGATTACTGTTTCGCCGCTTAAAGAGCCTATATCTATTCCAGCTGCTATCATATGTTTTGTCTCCTTTTTATTTATTATTATCAGCCTGTTTCTGCTGCAACAAGGGCAGCTCCTAATGCGCCAGTTATTAAAGGATTTTCAGGGACATATACTTTTTGTTCCAGCTTTTCTTCTATTGCTTTAACAAGACCTATATTTTTTGCCACACCTCCTGTAAGAATAACATCATTTGTAATTCCCACCCGATTGGACATACCAACAATTCTTTCAGCAATAGATTCGTGGATTCCAGCAAGAATGTCATTTCGCCTGGTACCTCTGTGAACATGAGAAACCACTTCTGATTCAGCAAACACTGCGCACATATTGCTTATTGTTGCTTTTTCTTTAAAGTTTAATGAAAGTTGCCCCATATCCTCAATCGAGATTTCAAGAGCCTTTGCCATTGTATCTAAAAATATACCTGTTCCTGATGCACATTTATCATTGCCTGCAAAGTCCTGGACATTTCCGTTTTTATCAAGTTTTATTATTTTACTGCTTTCTGCGCCAACAGATATGACTGTTTTTGCAGATGGAAAAAAAAAATAAGCTCCCTTAGAATGACATAACGTATCAGATTTGGATACTTTTGCAAGATGAACCATTTTTCTGGCATAGCCGGTAGCAACAATATTATCTATTTTATCAATAGACAAATTTGCTGTTTTAAGAGCACTTTCCATGGCTTTTTCTGCCATTACGGATCCTTCATCTCCTGTGGAAAGTATAGAGACAGACAGTATTTTTTTATTTTTTAAGATAACAACTTTTGTACTAAGAGAACCAACATCAATGCCTGCAGCTATCATCAAACGCCTCCATTATTAAAACTTAAATTATATGTATCACAAAAAAATAATACATATTATAAAAAACGAGCATTTCAAAAATAAGAATATATGTCAATTAAATAATTGATGAAATTGTTTCATAAAACAGGGCTTGGCTCTAAATAACGCCATTTGAATATACTGTTTTTAAATGAACTAAAAACATTGGCTGATTTAGAATCAAGCTCCTTTTTTGTTTTAATAAAGATATGGTTTTTATTTTTTTGATTCCAGTATTTCAAAAAAAGCATCCAGAATATCTTTAACGTATTCATCTGAGTAACTTCTGGGATCAACAAAGTCTGATTCAAAGATAGCACCTGGAATTCCAAGATCTTCAAAAATGCCTTGTTTTATATCATATTGTCCCATGGAAGCCATTCTACAGCTTCTGTTGGAATGAAAAACGATTCCGTCAATACTAAAATCTTTTATGATTTGTTTGTAGAGATTTATTTGTTCGTTAACACCGTATGACAAAAGGGGATTGCCTACATACCTTTCTGCAAGTCCTTCAAAAGGTCTGGAAACATCAATACTGCCTCCAAAAGCGGTTGCATATACATCTCCAACAACAACGCCTCCTTTTTCTTCCATATATTTGAATAATCCCAGATTATGCCATACAGGGAACATATCCCATATAAGGCGGTATTTTTCATTGGGAACAGCAGGCACTTTTTTGTCAGCGAGCTGTTTTACTTCACTTAGAAACTCTTTGTAAAAATCCACTGATTCTTTTTTTCCTGCAAGTGTTACTAAGGGAAACATGTTTGTAAACATTTCAACAGGACTTACAGGAGAAGGGACAGTTTTTCTTAAATCTGCAACTTCAAGAAAAAGTTTGCTTGCTTCATCTGAATATTCCAGGACTTGTTTAAATTTGTCCATATCGAATTTATTTTTTGTATGCTCTTCAACAAATTGTGACAGCTCTTCAAGCTGATCAGCAAAATATTTTACATGATAAGAGGATATATCACCGCCGATGGGAACAGACGCATCAACTACATATAGAGGAATATTGAAATATCTGCTTAGTTCTTCCCACCATTTTGCCATTGAAAGACATGCATGTTGTGTGGCAATAAGTATGTCTGGTTCAGGAAGTCCTTTTCCCATAAAAGGGCCTTTGTCTAAAAACAATGACCCGAAGTTATTTAGGGCATAGCTACAAATATCTGCAGAAAATCCTCTTGTTTCTGCTTCTGCACAAAATTCTGCTGACAATTTTTTTGTAGCACAGGCAGTCGCATAGTTTTCAGGATACACAGGGAAGACATCCATTGCATAACATATTTCAACAGGTGCAACAGATGTTAGCCATGCCACAGGTTTTTTTTGTGATTTAATCAAGGCAGCTTCTGTATAGTAATCCACCATCAGCTTCCCCAATGTTTCAGCTGTTTGCAGTCTTTTTTGCTTGGGTTTTTTCTCGCTCATTATTATATCCTTTCACCTAAAAGTAAGTTAGGTTTATATTTAAAATTAGCCATGTACAAAAAAAATTATTGCAGCATTTCGATAAATGCCTGTACTCTTGTTTTGAACTGTCCTTCTTCGCCTAATCTGTCTTCTGTTTCAAGATAGAGAAAAGGAACATCATTTTCCTCCATGAGATTTCTCATGTAAGGGACTTCAAAAAGGTGGCCGTCACAGAATTTTTGTACAATAAGGATTACTCCTTTTATATTATGCTCTTTTACCTGTGCTGCTACTTTCTGTACTCTTTCCTCAGATGGATGTTTGCAAGGGCATGTAACTCTCATCTGATAGCGATCAGCCAAAGCCCTTAAAGGATCTTTAACAGGTTCTACAAGGTCAGAATAATAGCGACTGCCAACACAAAGGTCATCACACACAACTTTGCCGCCTGCTTGTTCTATCATTGTCATGATATTTACATCTTCAAAGGTTGATCCAGAAACAAGAAGTCGGATGTCACCATTTTTAGAAGGTTTTGATGAGGCAAGGTTATCTTTAAGTGATGTAAGCATTTCTATATATTTATCAGTTGGGATTACAAAACCTGCTCTTACAATATCATAAAAATCACTGCCTGAAACAGGAGAATTATCCTGAAGTCTTACAGCGCTCAGTTCGCTAAGTAATTTGCGTTTTGTATTGTATGCTTGTATGGATTTATTTATTGCGTCATCATCAATCTTTTTGCCTATAAATTTTTCCATATTTGTTTTGAAAATTTTAAATTCCTGCAAAAGACATTCTCTTGCAGATTCGGTTCGTTTTGTAGGAGCACTAATATATGCACTAAAAGGGGTGTCAATATTTCTGGACCATATACCTGGCATATTTCTCATAATGTCACAGGTCTTGGAGGTAACAATTCCGTCCAGATAGTCATAAACCCCTCTTAAACCTAGGTCCAGACAACTCCTGCCAAATGCACAAATAAAGCTTTGAAGGTGTTTATCTGCCATCACTATTTTATCTAATGATCCTAATATCCTTACAGGAATTATACCTGCGGCATCAATTAATTCTTCTGGCACATAACCACAAAAACAGCCAAAAATCTTTTTACCCTCTTTTTTCCATTGGTTGGCTATTTCGTGACGATTTGCGTATTGCTGTTGAAATTCAGAAATCATCATTGTTTAATCCTTTCAATAATATATGCAGATTATAGTTTGCAGCCTAACAATTTTTTTGAGTATTTATCAAATTGTAAAGTTTTTATTATCAATCAGGGTTTAAATGGAAATATAATATTTTTTCACAAAAAGAAATAATGTTGAGAAAATTGGTATATTGTTTTCTAACATCTTGCACTAATTTTAAAAAAATTAAAATATTTGCTAATTAATTTAAGTTGGTCCAGAATTATAGATATAACAATAATAATAATAAAAATAAATAGTTACGATAAATACAAATCAGTCATTTTCTATATTTTAATTATTTCCTCACCTCCTTGAACTTTATTTAGGAACAAGGACAAAATAACACCCTCAACTGCGCATCATAGCTTCAGGTGATGAATTCTAACTCAAAATGTTTCAACCAGGAACTGTAGGGCAGAGTTCCATTATGCCTGATCAATTACAAATTGACCACGCAATGCTGCTGGGCACCACAGGGGTTTTGCCTATACGAATATCAAATTTTTTATATTTTCCGAGTATCTTACAGCTGAGTAAGCTATTTCGTCCTTGCTTCTTATTATATATCAACTTAGTTAATTTTTATTTATTGTTTTAAACGTTTATACTCGTCTATTGACTCAGCCAAGAAGTATGCCCATTATGTAATAACGTGTCAAGCTGTAAATTAATGCTTCATAAAATATGAACCCCTATGTGTCAGGATAGATGTCGCCTCAATTAAGTAAAAAAAATAATTTAATAGGGTGATAGAGAAAGTCACATGATCACAGAATATTCACAGGAATTTAAAGAATCAATACTGCAAAATTTTTTTCCAATCCAGGTTGATCTATAGTAAGCTTTGCTAAAGAAGCAAATGTCCCAGGTTCAACAGTATCAACCTGGGTTAGAAACTATAAAAAAAATGGAAAAATAATGGGATCAAAAAAGCATAAAAATCAGTGGAGAGCGGAAACGAAGTTTGAGGCGGTAAGCATAAGGACATAAATTATTATAAAATTTAAGGATTGATCGCCTGTTTTAAAATGGTGTTAATAGTTTTATTCAAATCGGCCAGCATAAAAGGCTTGGCAATTGCGGCCTCAAATCCATATTGCTGATAATTTGACATAATCGGATCATTGGAATACCCGCTTGATACAATAACTTTTGCAGCAGGGTCAATTTTCAGTATTTCCTGTATGGCATCTTTGCCGCCTATCCCGCCTGGAATGGTCAAATCCATTATTATAATATCAATAGATTTTTTACTTTTGTGATTTTCGTTAAATATCTCGATTGCCTTTTTGCCGTCTTTGGCCTGTAGTACTTCATGGCCGAGGCGGCCAAGCATTAATTTGACAATACCCTGGACAAACTGATCATCATCCATGACGAGTATTTTGGCCTTAATGCTCTCCAGTTTTTTGATTTTTTCTGTTGAAAAATGGTCAATTTGTTTTTCGGAAGCAGGTAGATAGACGGTAAAGGTAGTGCCCTTGCCCATTGTGGACTGTACTGTAATATGGCCGTAATGCTTCCTGATTATTGAATGGGTAATTGCCAAACCCAAACCGCTGCCTTCTTGCTTGGTGGTAAAATAGGGGTCAAAGATTTTATCCAGATATTTTTTTGTGATACCGTAACCGTTATCCTGCACGGTGATTTTAATATAAGCTTTGCCAGATAAATTAAGAGAGGTTTCAGATCTGATATCCGAGATATTGATACAGGTGATTCTGATTTCACCGCCCCCAGGCATAGCATATTTAGCATTGATGATTAAATTTTGAATTACCTGGCTTATTTGCCCCGAATCAATATCAACCAGCCATAAATCATCAGGGATGCTGAATTGACATGATACCGGACTGCCATGCAATACAAAATTTGTCGATTCGGTTATAGTCTTCCAGATGGAGCTTGTTTTTTTGACAGGATCACCGCCCTTGGAGAAGGTAAGCAACTGCTGGGTTAAAGCTTTTGCTCTTAGAGATGCTTTTTTTGCATCTTGTAAGAGAGGATACGCTTCACAGCCGGCATCAAGAGAAATTTCTGCCAGCTCAATGTTGCCGAGAATAGCAAAAAGGATATTATTAAAATCGTGAGCAATGCCGCCAGCCAGCACGCCTAGTGATTCAAGTTTTTTAGCCTTGAGCAATTCATATTCCATGCGCAGTTGCTTTGTGATATCTCTAAAAACCAAAACAACACCTATGATCTTGCTTTTTTTGTCATTAATTAAAGCCCTGCTGTAGGTAATGCTTTTTTCTGTGCCATCTTTGGAAATGAGGACTGTATGGTTGGCAAAGCCTACATTCTGGCCAGAAAAAAGGACATTGTCCACGGAATTTTTACATGGCTCCCCGGTCTTTTCATTGATAATATTAAAGATCTCAGGCAGCAAACGACCGGCTGCCTCTGCCTGACTCCAGCCGATCACCTCTTCGGTTGCCTTGTTAATTAACTGCACTTTCCCTTTGATGTCAGTTGTGATTACGCCATCACCTATGGATCGCAGGGTCACGGTCAAGCATTCTTTTTCAGCGGCCAGTTTTTTCTCTATTTTTTCCCGTTCTGTAATTTCAGCTAAGAGATGTTTTGTACGCTCTGCAACTTGCATCTTGAGCTTTCGGTTAAAAATGAATAAAACAAGAACAAAAATAGTTATAATCGGTATTACACTGAATAGAATCCAAACCATCCTCATCACATTTGTATAGTCAGGTTGAGGATTCGGATTATATAAAAATCCTTCCAACGAATATTTGGGATCAAGCATCTTCAATTTTACAAATGTATCAGCGATATGCTTCCATCTGCCCGGATTCATGTGGCCGATTTCAATAAATTTCGGTTGTATCAGCTCCTGCATCGCTTTCGCTTCAAAAAGCAGGGCATTTTTTGACCGCCGAATACTATATTTTTGCCTGATTAAATAAATAATTTCTTCTGGATTTTTCATTGCATAATCCCACCCCTTCAGGCTTGCCTCAAAAAAGGCCTTTACTCGTTCAGGATGTTTCTTAATTTCTGCTTCCGTTGTAAACAGGCAATCTCCATAGAAATCTACACCATATGTCATTGGACGAATTATTGTATAAGGGATACCTTGCTCTTGCATTAAAAATGGGCGGTCAGTTATATATCCCGCGGAAGCATCAACTTTTCTCTCTTTTATATCATTTATATTCCAGCTATGATCAATTATATTGAGCTTTTCTGCAGGAATGCCTTCATTATAAAACATTGCCCGGGCTTCAATATTTCCCTGGGGACGTAACATAATTTTTTTGCCAATCAAATCGTGAATGGAGGTGATCCCTGAGTCTTTTCGTGCAATCAATATTTCTGGTGAATGTTGAAAGATAACGGCAAGCACGACAATCGCTTTTCCTTTTTGTCTTTCAAGTAAAAGACTCGGCATATCAATTCCATAGTTGGCATTTCCAGAAATAACTTCATCCGTATAACTTACTCCTGGCCTACCTTCTTTTAGTATGACATCCAATCCCGCATCTTTATAATATTCCTTTTCAATAGCAGCGTAATATCCGGCAAACTGAAACTGATGTAACCATTTAAGTTGGAGAATGACCTTTTCTGGTTTTAATTGCCGCGCAACGGCAAAACCCGGAAAAACAAAGAGATAGATCAGAATAAAGCCACAGAAAAGCAGTCTATGTAGGATGGATTGGTTATTTTTTGTCATTGATGTTTTATCCATAGTATACACAAGAACGGATTACACATTCATTTTGAGTATAACCTCATCTTAAATTTTTTGGCATTGTTAATTCTGAATAGGTCTTTATATCGTATTATGCTAAAATTATACAACAAAAATATTGAAAACCTATTCTTATTTAACAATGCCAATTTTTTATTATTTAATAAAACCACTGTCATGTCAACTATCCAATATCGGATAAAGGCGTTTTAGTTTTGTTCTGGAGATCACCCTCATCGCATCCAAGCAATATCAACGCATTCAAAATTTTTTGTGATCTGTGCCTGCCTTTGGAAGTGAGCTCGCCAAGATACTTTCCGTTCATCTTTTGTAAGTATCACGATGTATATTTTCATATTCAACCCTTATGTATCGGTGTTTGTCAAGCAAGTTGTCGCCTAAATCAAATTTATTTTTTTGTAATAATATTCTTTAAAATACACATTTAATTCGCTTCGCTCATTTTTTTAGGTTTTTTAAGGCATGGCAGGATAGTTAGCAAAATTTGAGCTGGGAAGCCACCTGTGAGGCA
>Ga0209345_10000879_pt1 | contig 38581 bp, 34 predicted proteins | sample Cruoilmetagenom7_FD_187294 | JGI IMG/M metagenome (GOLD analysis project Ga0209345, IMG submission 187294) | Oil polluted marine microbial communities from Coal Oil Point, Santa Barbara, California, USA - Sample 7 (SPAdes) (version 2) | ecosystem: Environmental > Aquatic > Marine > Oil seeps ...
CGGTCTCGGTCTCGGTCTCGGTCTCGGTCTCGGTCTCGGTCTCGGTCTCGGTCTCGGTCTCGGTCTCGGTCTCGGTCTCGGTCTCGGTCTCGGTCAGCGGATCACGATCATCAGTTGCATCAAAAAGTGAAGGTTGTTCTTCTAAAACTTCAGGCAACGAAATATCTACGGCAACGATCTCTTGAAATGTTGGTGTTGAATATTCATTGCCGGTGAAACTACCAACAGAATAAGTGACAGCTGTTTCCGCGGAGGAGACATAATTGTCTGGCTCTGGCTCTGGCTCTGGCTCTGGCTCTGGCTCTGGCTCTGGCTCTGGCTCTGGCTCTGGCTCTGGCTCTGAGGTGTTGTTTTCGACGGTATCGATGTCCATATTGTCAAAAATTAATAGCTCATCTTCTTTGGAGGTTTGCGGTTCTTCGGTAGGCTTTTGTGGTGTTACTTCATTACTAAATGCGTTAAAAACTGACAGGCATGAGCCGCAACGAACCTGGCCGTTGGCGGCCTGTAGTTGGGCCGGTGATGTATGGAAAGACACCAGGCAATCAGGGCATCGGGTGATGAGGTCAGTCATAGTGGTTGTGGGTAGTTATTACTGAGCTTTGGTTATTCTACTCTTAACTCAATAATTAAACAGATCATCCTTGTCGGTTTATAAGGTGTGTCAGCGTTTAGTGGCGGTTAGCCGAACCCACTCTTCATTGTATGCTGGGGTGTCAAAATCAAACCAGGTTTTATAGCTTTCCATAACTTCTTCTGCCTGGCTTTCGATAATACCAGAGAGGCAGAGTAAGCCGCCTGTGTTGGTGAGGGAGGCAAGTTGGGGCGCCAGAGAGACCAGGGGGCCTGCCAGTATGTTCGCGATAACAACATCGGTGGCGATTTTTGGTGCTTTGTCTGGAAGGTATGCCGGTGTTAGATCAGGAGCCAGTCCATTGCGTTGTGCGTTATCGGCAGTGGCTGTGAGTGCTTGGGGGTCAATATCCACACAGGTTGTAGTTTTGGCTCCGAGTAATAATGCTGCGATGGCTAGGATGCCGGAACCGCAGCCATAGTCCGTCACTGTTTTTTCTGCGAGTTCTATCTGGTCAAGCCATTGCAGGCAGAGAAAAGTGGTGGGGTGGGTGCCGGTGCCGAAAGCCAATCCAGGGTCAAGCAGTAGGTTGACGCTTTCTGGGTGTGGAGGCGCGATCCAGCTTGGGCAGATCCATAGTCTTTCTCCACATTGAATGGGATGGTAATGCTTCATCCATTCTCGCTCCCAATCCTTGTCTTCCAGTAACTCCCAGCGGTGATTGGTGTCGGCAGTTAATTTGTTTGTCAGGCCAGCGCTAATGGCTTCGGTGTTGCTCGAAGCATCAAAGAGCCCGGTGATTTTGGTTTCACTCCAAAGAGGGGTTTCACCTAAAGCGGGTTCAAGAATGGGTTCGTCGGCATTGTCTTCAAAAGTGACAGAGACGGCGCCGGCGTCCAGCAGAAAGGTTTCGATTTGCTTTGCCTGGGTTTGAGAGCTATTTATTTTGAGTTGCAGCCAGGGCATTTTGTTTCCTGATAGGCGTTTTGATAGTGTTTTAATGAATAAAAAGCCCCGGGGTTCGGGGCTTTTTATTTAGGTCTTTTATAGCGTTAAGGTGGTGCTGCTATTGTTAGAGCTAAAGCCCCAATTTTTTCTCCAGATAGTGGATGTTAACACCCCCTTTCTGGAACTCTGTATCGCAGACTAAATTTCGCTGCAGTTCAGTGTTGGTTTTGATACCTTCAATATGTAGCTCATCTAGTGCATTCGCCATGCGGCATAATGCTGCGGTTCGATCTTTACCATAAGTAATGATTTTGCCTACAAGAGAATCATAGTGCGGTGGAACGGTGTAGCCCGCGTAAATGTGGGAATCTACTCTGACACCATTGCCACCGGGAGCGTGATAGCCAGTAATTTTGCCGGGGCTAGGCATAAAGGTTACAGAGTCTTCTGCATTGATGCGGCATTCAAAAGCATGACCGCGGAAGATAATGTCTTCTTGGGAGAAGCTAAGCTTTTCGCCACTGGCAATGAGCAGTTGTTCCTTAACAATATCTACGCCGGTAATCATTTCTGTAACAGGGTGTTCCACTTGAACCCGAGTGTTCATTTCAATGAAAAAGAAACGGCCGTCTTCGTAGAGGAATTCAAAAGTACCCGCACCGCGGTAGCCAATTTCAATGCAAGCATCAACACAGGCTTGTAATACATCATTGCGAGAGTCGTCGGGAATTCCTGGGGCTGGTGCTTCTTCCAGTACTTTCTGGTGGCGACGTTGGAGTGAGCAGTCACGGTCACCCAAGTGAATGGCATTACCTTGTCCATCGGCTAAGACCTGAACTTCCACGTGACGTGGGTTTTCCAGGAATTTTTCCATGTAGACCGTATCGTCGCCAAAGGCAGCTTTTGATTCAGCTTTGGTGACTTGAATCGCATTGATTAGCTCGCCTTCACTGCGAACAACTCGCATGCCTCTACCGCCACCACCAGCAGCAGCTTTAATAATGACAGGGTAACCAACTTCTCTGCCAATTTCTTTGGTGCGTTCGGAATCTTCGGTTAGCGGGCCATTAGACCCGGGAACGGTGGGGACCCCGGACTTTTGCATGGCCTCAATAGCCGCTACTTTGTCGCCCATGGTGCGGATGACTTGGGCAGTTGGGCCAATAAAGGTAAAGCCGCTCTTTTCTACTTGTTCTGCAAAATCAGCATTTTCAGCAAGGAAGCCGTAGCCTGGGTGAACGGCCTGGGAGTTTGAAATTTCCATGGCGCTGATAATTGCAGGCACATTTAGATAGCTTTGTGCCGAAGAGTTGGGACCGATACAAATAGTTTCATCTGCTAGTAGTACATGTTTGAGGCTTGCATCCGCCTTTGAGTGCGCTGCAACGGTTTTAATGCCAAGTTCTTTGCAGGCCCGCAGAATCCGCAGGGCGATCTCACCGCGATTGGCAATAAGCACTTTATCCAGCATAGCTGTTGCTCCTGTCCTTTGCGGTTTAAATGATTGTGAGCATGGGTTGGTCGAACTCAACGGGCTCGCCATCGGCAACGAGAATGGTGCCAATGGTACCTGACTTGTCGGCCTCGATTTGATTCATCATTTTCATGGCTTCAACAATACAAAGCACATCGCCTGCATTAACTTGCTGGCCTTCTTCAACAAATGCTTTTGCGCCGGGTGCAGATGAGCGGTAGAACGTACCAACCATTGGTGATTGTTGGACATGTCCTTCAAGCTCATTTGATGCGGTGGGGGCATCTGCTGTAGCAACTTGTACTGGTGCTGCCGTCACTGGCGCTTGAACTGCAGGGGCAGCAAATGTAGGTGCTGCGACTATTTGTCCGCCGCGACTAATGCGTACAGATTCTTCGCCTTCTTTTATTTCCAGTTCATTAACGTCTGATTCTTCGATCAGCTCAATCAGTTTTTTGATTTTACGAATGTCCATCTGTGGTTGCTCCAAATGGTAAATAGGTTGTTAGGCATTCAGGGAACCCCTGAATAACTCATGGATCATTTTTCGCCGGCCAAAATAACCTGCTTTGTCGTTGAAAATTTCGCTAATAACTCGTTATTACCTTCAATCTTTGTCTCAAATCAGGCTATTTTCTCTCACCGAAAATCTAACCCAGACTTATCAGGGGTTCCCTAGTTGTTCTATTGCAGCGGTTGCAGCCATTTCATAGCCGCGACTGCCTAGGCCGCAGATAATGCCAGCGGCGATATCTGAAAAATAAGAGTACTGCCGGAATTCTTCACGCGTGTGCACGTTGGATAGGTGCACTTCAATAAATGGAATATCCACAGCCAGAAGCGCATCTCGAAGGGCAATACTGGTATGAGTAAAAGCGGCAGGGTTAAAAATAATAAAATTTACCCCTTCCTTTTTGGCATCATGGATGCGATCGATTAGCTCATATTCTGCATTGCTTTGAAGGCTCTGTAGGTGGTGGCCTTTGTCGATGCAAATATCAGTTAATCGTTGGTTGATGTCATCAAGAGTTTCGCTGCCATAGACCTCGGGCTCGCGGGTACCGAGTAAGTTCAGGTTGGGGCCGTGTAATACTAAGATAGTTGCCATCGTAGTGTCCCTATAGTGTCCCCATCAGAAAGCTGTTGTTCGTTGTTGCATATTAAGAGTTGCATAAGACCAGCAGGTATTGTGGCTAACCTGCTGAAAAGAGAGTCTGCATTAAAAAATTTAAACTGTCCAATTTTTTGTTTTTTTTAGATTTTTGGCTCTATTCGCGACAAGTTTCCAGCTATTTTGTGATTTTTTGATAATGGTGAGCAGTTGTTGAAAACCATTTTCTGCATGTTTCTAACGATTTGTTGGAAGATGCCAGCAAAATAGGTATTAAGTTTACTAACTTCTTCAATTGTGCAGATATTTTTAAGGTTTCTGTGGGGATATTGCGTCTATTGCGATATTTTCAGTGAGCAGCTGAGGGAGAATGTGAGGTTCCACCGTCCCTGTTGGATAAAACAGATAAAGAGGCACGCCGCTGCGGTGGTGACGGTTTAATAATTGGGTTATTTCCAGGTTGTAATTGGTCCAGTCACCCTTGAGGTAGGTGATATTGTTTTCTTTCAGGGTGGCGAGAAACCGGTCTGAGCTCAGAGCTAATTTTTCATTAGCTAGGCAGGTAATACACCAGTCGGCAGTGAGGTTAACAAAAACTGCATCTCCATTAGTCAGCAGTTGCTGTAACTTGGCTTCAGAATAAGGCTGCCAGGCTTTATCTTGGTCATCATGGTTGTTATGGGTTTTCCAGGGCAGTAACAGGGCGAGAATTACAGCGATGATGGCAGTGGTGGTATTTATTCCACTGTTACGAATTTTTAGTAGCCAGAGTGCAAATAGTATTAATACCACACCACAGATTACAGCAGCTACCGTATCGCTTCCGGCCTGTCTTCCCAATACCCAAAGCAACCATACTGCGCTTAGGTATAGGGGAAAGGCCAAAAATTCTTTAAAGCGTTCCATCCACCTACCAGATTTTGGCATTTTTCCTGCCATACCCGGCCACCAGGAAAGTATTAGCAACGGGAGTGCCATACCAAGGCCGAGACAGGCAAAAGTGCTCATGGCAATCCATGTAGGCTGAGTCAGGGCAAATCCTAATGCCGTTCCCATAAAGGGTGCGGTACAGGGGCTGGCAACTAATGTTGCCAATAGCCCTGTCATAAATGAGGAGGTTAGGCTGTGGCCTTGTGTCGTCGACTGGCCCAGGTTCATCAGGCTTGTACCGAAGGTAAGTAGGCCTGAAAAACTCAGGCCCATTAATACAAACAAGTAAACTAACAGCCCAACAAACAGTGGCGACTGAAGTTGAAAGCCCCAGCCAATGGCTTCACCAGCATCTCTAAGCAGCATTAATATTGCAGCAATAGCCATAAAACTAAAGACTATGCCGCAGGTATAGGCCAGACCGTGAAGGTGCTTACCATGTTTGCTTAAATGGCTGGTAGCCAAGCTGAGAGCTTTAATCGACAATACTGGAAACACACAGGGCATCAAGTTTAAAATAGCACCGCCAATCATGGCAAATAGCAGCATTAAGAGCAGATTGCTTTGAAGTGCGGATTGTTGGCCTATAGGTGATACAAGGTTTTCAGCCCCAAGCTCAACCTCTGCCACCGTGACATTAGTGGTGTTGGTGACAGTGCTGGTATTAACGGTCAGTATTTGTCGGCGTGGTGGGTAGCAAAGCCCTGCATCGGCACAAGCTTGTGATTCAGCTACCAGAGTATTTTTGTTTGTAGCCTTTTCGCCTGCACTTGTATCCCAGGGAATAGAAAAGCGAGCCTGGTGGTAGTACACCTCCAGTTCTTTTTCATAGTAATCATCGTAGATACGTTTACCAGGCTTCTCATAGTCTGGTGGAATATCTAGCGGGCTGCCGTCGGTATTAAAAAATTTGAAGCGATGCTGGTAGAGGTAATAACTAGGTTTTAATGTCCAATCAAAAACCAGAGTCTGCTCTTCATAATGTACGTTTAGCTGATAGGCTTTAGTGACTGGAAGGAATTCAAGGGGTTCACCCAGAAGGCTTGAATTACTGGATGATGGAAACAGATTATTTGCAGATGGCGGGGGTTCTACTAGTAGAGATCCTGTTGGCGAAGATTCTTCCAATGTTGGCTCTGCCAACAGAGGTGTTGCCAATAATTGTGCTGTAAGTAGCAGGATGTATAAAAAATGAGCAATTAGTCGGTTTGGCATCAGTTTATTGGTTAAATTCTATCTTATTTGCGAGTGGTCGTTGGACATACCAGTTAAAGGTTTGTTCACTAACGGTTCATTTGCTATAGCTTTATTTACTAAAGACCGGTTCGTATTGTACGTAGCTGGCTTGCAGGGTGCGAGGGACATTTTCTGGGGTTGCTTGGAGTGTTATAGTTAGCAGCTCGATTCACATGTAATTCTAGCCTGAAATAGTTACAGCGCATTTGTAGCGTTTAGCTGTAATGAGACCTCTGCATGAGCAATCGTATTATTAAAACAATATCGTGGTAAAAACAGTACCCTAATCAAAACAGCATCGTAGCAGCTTTACAGTTATCTACTTCAAGGAGTTCCCAGTTTGTCACTGAGTAAATATTTGGCTTTTTTAATGATCCCGTTGGTTCTCACCGGTTGTGGTAAAAGTACTGAAGGTATAACTGTCAGTGATGCTTATATTCGTGGTCTGCCTCCAGGCCAATCTGTTACAGCAGCATTCATGACATTTAATAATGCATTGGCTCAGGACTGCCAGCTAGTGGGTGCAGCATCTCCCATTGCCAGCAGTGCTGAAATTCACGTTCATTCTCACCACAATGGCGCCATGTCCATGCGTCCCGTAGATGTGGTGAAAATCCCTGCAGGAGAAAGTCTCAGCTTTGAGCCAGGTGGTTATCATCTAATGTTGTTTGGTTTAAAAGAAGGTTTAAAAGAAGGTGATGAGCACACCATGTCGCTCTTTTTTGAAGGTGAAGGTTGTGGCGAATTAAAAGAGAAGTTGAATGACGAGTTACAAGGTGAGCTAAAAATAGTTGCTCCAGTACAAAATGTACTTAACGAAAAAGGCTGATAGGTAGCTAAATGAAGGGATTTAATTGGGCTCAAAGACTGTTACGCAAACTCTCGGGGCTGATTCTAGACACAAAAGATTCATTAGCGGATTTTTATGCCGCTGGGGACAAGGCTGCCGAGGACAGGTCGCCCTGGCTGCGTATAGGCACACTGGTCATAGCCTGCTATTTGTTAATTACCTTATTGTTCGGGTGGTACTGGAGTGAAGAGCCTGATCATTTTGATGTAAATATCAACGCACTGGCTCGGGCAGACCGGGTTGTGGTGGGTAGTACCACTGCAGCTGTACTAGTAGAAGTTGTTGATGTGCTGTTAGAAAAGCGCGGTGGTTATTTAAGTAACGATATTGCTCCTCCAGGAGCATGGTTAGATAACATCCCCAACTGGGAATACGGTGCACTGATTCAAGTGCGGGATTTTAGTAAAGCTATGCGGGAAGCATTCAGCCGATCACAATCACAATCTACCGAAGACACGGACTTGGCTTTAGCCGAGTCACGGTTTAATTTTGATCACGATAGCTGGATCGTTCCCGCCTCCGAATCAGAATACCGCGAAGGCATGTCTTATTTAGAGAATTATCTGACACGCTTAACCGATGATGACGAGTATGACGCACAGTTCTACGCCCGTGCCGACAATCTGCGCTATTGGCTTTCCACCTTAGAAACACGTTTGGGCAGTTTGTCCCAGCGCCTCAGCGCTAGTGTGGGCCAGCGACGAATTAATACAGATTTATCAGGTGATTCTGCGGGCCAGCAATCCACTGAAACACCAAGTGAAGTCGAGGTGCAAACACCTTGGCTAGAAATTGATGATATTTTTTATGAGTCTCGCGGTAGTACCTGGGCCATGATTCATTTCCTCAAAGCCGTCGAAGTGGACTTTGCCGAAGTACTGCAAAAGAAAAATGCTCAAAGAAGTTTGCAGCAAATTATTCGTGAGCTAGAGGCTGCACAAGAAGCGGTCTACCCACCCATTATTCTTAACGGCAGTGGCTTTGGTTTTGTCGCCAATCACTCACTCGTGATGGCGTCTTATATTAGCCGAGCCAATGCAGCGTTGATTGATTTAAGAGAGTTGTTGTCGCAAGGTTAAGAGCCTAAAAGCTGTACCCTAAAGCGACGACAAAACTTCCGGATACTGCTCAGCACTCAATCTTGGCCCAAACTGACTCACTACATTAGCCGCTGCCACACTGGCAAAGTTTCCTGCTTGTTGAAAATTATAGCCATGGGTAATGGCGTATAAAAATGCTCCTGCAAACATATCGCCGGCACCATTGGTGTCGATAGCTGTGATGGGGTGAGGCGGGATTTCGTGTAGGTTCTGGCCGTCGAATACTAGTGCACCTTTGCTTCCGAGGGTGATGGCAAAAGTATCGGCTGATTGTTTTAACCTTTCGATGGCGTCATCTAATGTCTCACTGTCAGTCCAACCGAGCGCTTCGTCTTCATTGCAAAAAAGTAGGTCTACTTTATGGCCTAGCATTGCTTTTAAGCCATCTTTAAAGAAGGTGACCATGCCGGGATCTGATAGGCTGAGTACGGTTTTTACATTGTACTCTTCGGCAATCTCACGTGCGCGAATAGCGGCTGCACGCCCGGTATCTGACGTGACTAAATAACCTTCTATATAAAGGTATTCAGATTGGCTTATGGCCTCGGTGTTTAGGTTCTCAATGGATACGGTTTCACTCACACCCAAAAAAGTATTCATGGAGCGTTCAGCATCGGGGGTAATGAGCACCAAGCATTTGCCGGTCAACCCATTTACCTGTTCACCGTTAGGGTGGTAATCAACACCAGCAGTGGTGAGGTCATTCAGGTAAAATTGTCCGTTGTCATCATTGGCCACTTTGCAGGAATAGAAGGCATTACCACCAAAGGCACTGACAGCAATAATGGTGTTGGCGGCGGAGCCACCGCTGGCGCGCTTGGAGGCAGTGAGGTGGCCCTGTAGGTGGTCAATTAATTCGGCTTGGCGTGCTTCGTCAACTAGGGTCATCAAACCCTTTTCTACTTGCAGTTGTTGTAGGTCGTGGTCGGTAACTTCGATTTCGGTATCTACCAGCGCTGCGCCGATGCCGTAAACATGATATTTGGCCATAATGAATCAGTTTGTAGTGGTTAAGTTGGCGGCTATTATCCCTTTGCGTTGCCAGGAGTCAATCTATGATGGGCATGGAGGTGTAAGAGTAAAAGCGCTGTGTTTAGAGTAAAGTTGTCAGGCTTATATTTGAACGTAGACTTGGGTTTGAATATTGGCGCAACGAAAGCATTGTCAGGATAGAGGAAGTCTTTTGGTAATCGAAAAATGGTAAAGAGAACTGTAAAAAAGAAGCCTGCGAAGGGTAAGCGCAAAGCTAAAAAGAAAGCGCCTTCAAAGTGGCGCTGGTTTTACCGTTTGTTCGGGTTGGCAGTGGTGTTGGGGGTGCTAGGTTTATTGGCCATTGATGTGGTGGTTTATCAAAAATTTACGGGTAAAAAGTGGTCGTTACCGTCCCACGTGTACAGTCGACCACTGGAGTTGTACCAGGGGTTGTCATTAAGTCGTGATCAGCTTCAATGGGAGTTGAATAGCCTTGGGTATCAGCGAGTTAGTGCGGCAAAGTCATCAGGGCAGTACAGCGTTTCCAGTCATCAAGTAGAGGTTTTTTCTCGGGGTTTCGAATTTTGGGATGAGGCTGAACCTGCGAGCTTGATGACGTTGAGCTTTGTCGGAAATCAGGTGTCAGCCCTAGTAAATGCCAAGGGCGAACAACTGCCATTGGCAAGACTAGAGCCAATGATTATTGGTGGCATTTACCCGGATCACAAAGAAGATCGCCAGTTGGTGCAATTGTCTCAGTTGCCGCCAATGCTTCCCACTGCGTTAGTGACGGTAGAGGATCAAGACTTTTATCAACATTATGGTGTTTCTTTTAGAGGTATTACCCGCGCCTTTATTGCCAATATTAAAGAACAAAAATTGGTGCAGGGTGGCAGCACCCTGACCCAGCAATTGGTGAAGAATTTTTACCTAAATCAAGAGCGAACATTATCTAGGAAATTGCTGGAAGCGGTGATGTCGGTATTGCTGGAAGTGCATTTCAGCAAAGATGAAATCTTAGAAACCTATATTAATGAGGTTTATCTGGGGCAGTCTGGCGATCGGGCTATTCATGGTTTTGGTATGGCCAGCAGCCACTATTTTAGGCGGCCAGTTAATGAGCTGTCACTCCATCAAACAGCACTATTGGCTGGACTGGTAAAAGGAGCCTCCTACTATAATCCGTGGCGCAATCCTGAGCGTGCGCTGAAGCGGCGTAACCTGGTACTTGATGTGATGGCGCGAGAAGGCGTTATTAGTGACCCTGAGGCAAGTGCAGCGAAACAAAAACCTCTGGATGTGGTTCCACCTCGTCCAGGAGGTGGGCGTTGGCAATACCCTGCTTATTTGGATTTGGTGAAGCGCCAATTAAGAGAGGACTACGATCACGATGATTTGCAGACAGAGGGCCTGAGAATTTTTACCAATTTTGATCCACAGGTTCAGCGTAAGCTTGAAGATCGGGTAGCAACGCGTATCGAAAATCTCGAATCAGGCTATGGAATTGAAACAGGTAAATTACAAGGTGCCTCAGTCATTGTTCGTGTTGGCTCTGGCGAGGTCGTAGCTATAGCGGGTGATCGTCAGTCAGCGTATTCAGGGTTTAATCGTGCTTTGGATGCAAAACGCCCCATAGGTTCAACCATTAAGCCAGCTGTTTATATGACAGCATTAGAGAACCCTACAACTTATACCCTGGCAACCCAGATTGAAGATACGCCTATTTCTGTGTCAACAGATACTGGGGATGTTTGGCAGCCTCGTAATTTTGGGCGGGAGAGCCATGGCTTGATCCCCCTTTATGAGGGCTTGGGGCAATCCTATAACCAAGCGACAGCTAGGTTGGGTATGGATGTTGGCTTACCTGCTGTAATAAATACCATTGAGCGGCTAGGTTATTCCAAGACTTTACCTGAGCTGCCTTCTCTTTTTCTGGGAGCTGTTGAAATGTCTCCCCTCGAAGTGGCGCAGATGTATCACACTCTGGCTACCAATGGTTTTTATACGCCACTTAGATCCATAAACGCAGTGTTTGCAGCAAGTAATGTGCCCCTAAAGCGCTATCCATTTGAGGCGGAACAGCGGTTTGATCCTACGCTTATGCATCTGATTAACTATGGGTTACAAGTTGTATTGCGAGAAGGAACAGGTAAGAGCGCCTATAAACGTTTGCCACAAAATTTGGTGCTGGCTGGAAAAACGGGAACAACCAATGATCAGCGGGATAGTTGGTTTGCAGGTTTTAGTGGCAATTATTTGAGTGTGGTATGGATGGGCCGAGACGATAATGGTAAAACACCCTTAACGGGTGGTAGCGGTGCATTACAGCTGTGGACGGATATTATGTCTGAGCTGGAAAATCGCTCTGTGGTTTTTCGGCAGCCCGGCGGTGTTGATTATCACTGGATAGAAACAGATACGGGTCTATTGAGCCAGAAAGGTTGTGCTGGCTCTCGCTATCTCCCCTTTATTGCGGGTAGTGAGCCGACAAATAAAAGCCAGTGCGCTCCGGCCAGCATCGACAATATGGTGGATTGGTTGAAAGATATTCTGGGTTGGTAGTTATTTATTTGCAAAGAATGTATTAGTAAACAGTGTACTTGGTAAGAATGGGTTGGGTGAAAAAGGCGTGTTGATATTGAAATTACTTAAACTAAAAAAAGTGTGGAGTATTTTGGCCATCGTATTGTTGGCAACAGGTTGTGCTCCAGTGATGGTGCCTGTGGGGGACTCTATATCGCAACCCGGCCACTCAGCTCCATCGCCGACATATCCTCAATCGGAAGGTCCTCAACCATCAGGATCACCTGCTGCTGATTCTGTACCTTCTGAGCCCGTACGCCAAGGAGACGAAATTGTTCCCAGTAACCCTTCTCAGCAGCCGGTATCAAACAGTGCGGTGACAAAATTATTGGAAGATGCCTGGCGGTATAATCGTGCGGGGGAATATGATCGTTCAAACACGGTGGCGGAGCGGGCAATGCGTATTAATCATACAGAGCCGGAAATCTATCTGATTATGGCTTCCAACTATTTTGCTTCAGCACAGCTGCATTTAGCTGTGCAGTTGGCTTCTCAGGGGCTGCCTTTAGCTGGGAGTAATTATTCAGTTAAACGGAGCTTGCAGCAATTGCTGGTTAATATTCGTACCAAAATGCCCTAAAAGGTGGTGCTGAGGTCAATATAACTATATTTTACCCTATGATTAAATTGTCACGACTTGGAAAGATAATATAAGCTGTAGCTATGAGTGATAATCAATCCTTTAGCAACTGGCAAGAACTAACTGGCAAAGCCCTAGAGTCGGTTAGTGACTTGTTTGACGAAGCGTCCCGTGCGCTGTGCAAAGATTTTTTATTTTTTGCCCACGATAAACTCAGTGAATATTCAGAGCGGCCTTCTGAGGGCAATAAAAAAGGTTTTGAATTTCTTCACGCTCAATCTCGCATCAGCCAGAAGAGCAATGAAATAACCCGTATATTTTTACGTGAACTAAGAGTGTATTTCGAAGGGTTGGCCAAGCATGACTTTAAGGCCCGTGATAATTTTGGTTCAGGCGATGAGTCCAATCTCAGCCTAGTTAACCAAGATGAGTTTGATGAAAATATTGCATTAGTTGCTGCTCGGCAGCGTGCTGAGGGCGATTTCAGCGAACAATTGTGGATGCTGAGCCAGAGATTATCTTTAATCACTGGTGGACAGAAAATTCATGAAAGTGAACTACCCATGTCTCCAGGGTGCTTCTGTAGTGCAATTAAGCGCGCTATGGTAGTAGCCGATGTTCAGCTAACAGCCAAGTTGGTGGTTTATAAATTATTTGAGCAAAAAGTCACCTCTCAGCTTGGCAGCCTTTACGATGAGATGAATGATATTTTGGTGGATATGGGTATTCTGCCTAACTTGCAATACAAAGTTAAAAAGGCTGGGGGTGCAGATACTGTTGCCCCAGAGGCAGAGCAAGGGCAAGAGTCTTCTGGTATGGAAGCTCCTGTGGTCGGCCGTCGAGCAGCGGATCATGCTCAGGGTAGAAGAGTTTCTGATCAGATGGCACCAGCGGGGGCGCCATCTGGTTTTATGGCGCCGCCGTCGTCCAGTTTGTCGGATGGGGATTACCAGCATCAGCTGGTAGAAAATATTCATGCACTTCAAGATCGGTTGGCAACGCAGGCTACAGGTGCTCCATCTGGTGCTGCAGTTTCTGCAACAGTGTTTCCTTTACAAACAACGCAACCGATATATTCCAGCACTCAATTGATGCAAGCTGTTGGACAGGTTCAGCAATCAGATCAACTTGTTGTTGCTGATGGACTACTAGCCGCAGGTAATATTCAGCCATTGGATATTGCCCAAGCACGACAACGATTGGTGGCGCAGTTACAAGAAGTGACGGGGGCCGAAGAGTCTCCTGATCTCAGTGCCGATCATATGCGTACCATTGAGTTGGTAGGGCTATTATTTGAATATATTTTGAATGATCAGCAGGTTCCTGATTCGGTTAAGACGGTATTGAGCTTCCTGCATACCCCTTTCCTCAAATTGGCATTTACCGAGGTGGACTTTTTTAGTCATCACGAACACCCAGCACGTCTGTTGCTTAATTCCCTAGCTGATGCCGGGGCTAAATGGGTGGGTAATGATGATTCCAGTCAATACAATATCCTGGATCAAATTCGTAAAACTGTCCGTGAAGTATTGGATGAATACGAAGTTGAGAGCAAATTGTTTGCACGTCTATTACTAGAATTTAATGGTTTTGTTCAGAAGATCGAATTGCGAGTACAGCTGCTTGAGAAGCGTGCCACGGAAAAGGCCAGAGGTGAAGATAGGCTTCGAGATGTTAAGCAGCGAATCAATAAAGAAATTCATGAGCGTATTGCTGGAAAGGACATTCCCACAGCAGTTTTATTGTTTCTACTACAGCCCTGGTCTGACTATATGGCCTTTGTGTTGCTGCGCTACGGAGATAACTCTGACTCTTGGGAGAGTGCGCTTACCCTGGTCGATAATTTATTGTGGGGATTGGAGCTTACAGATTCTGATAGCGAACGATTGCGCTGGAAGAAGCACTACCCCTGGATGCAGGAGGTGATACAGAAAGGCTTTGATCTGATTGGCTATGACACGTCTAAGGCTATTAAATTAAAGCGTTCGATTGATAGGCTTTACAAATTGCGTGCAAAGAATGTTGAGCCTGAACTTGCTGCCGGAGACGTGCGAGATAAGCTGGTCAAGTTGTCTGAAGAAAAAGCCGGCCAAAAAGTTAGCCTGGATAGTATGGGCGAGAAAGAGCTGATTATTTTGGAAAAACTCAAACTGATGGAGTTTGGCACTTGGTTTGAGCACCGTGATGGCAGCCGCGAAAAAGTTGCTTGGTATAACTCTCAGACACTGCATTTCCTTTTTGTAGACCAGTCGGGAAAACGGTCGGGCACGAAGACTGGTGAAGAACTAGTTCACGCTTTGGTTGCTGGCGACATGAAAATGATTGTAGGTAGTATCAAACCTCTGGTAGAAAGAACCATGGAATCAATATTCTCTGATCTAAATGCCAAGGCACAAGAACAGTCTGAGGAGGAAACGCCAAATGTCCACTAGACAACATCAGCGTCGACTCACTCGATATTATGTTGATGCGCAGATTGATGTACTAAACCAGATGACTGGTGAAGTGGTCGGGTCTGTGGTGGATATTCATACCGAAGGCTTGATGCTGGTTGGTATGGTTGAAGTTGATTGCATCTATATGGTTAGACTGGTGCCTCAGGAACAAGCGAAAAAGGTGGGTGATATCGAACTAGGCATTGATTGCCTTTGGTCTAGCAGCCTTGAGCAGGGTGAGAGTTGCTGGGCAGGTTGCCGAATTATTGATGCATCTCCAGATGCTTTGGGTAAGATTGAGCGTTTAGTTACTGAGTTCGGGAAAGCACGCCCGGATTAGGTCTTAGATAGACCCGCAGCCTCTTACTTAGTCTATTGCCTAGACAATAGCAAAAGTTTAAAGCTCTTATTCTCAGCTACCTTTTCTATATTTTTCGGTTTAAAAAACTTTTCCGCACAGCGTTCTATCGGCACAAAACGGTTGGCCACAAAGAGTGCTTTGCCTCCCTGGTTTAAATGCTGGTAGCTGCTGTCTACAAAATACTGTGTAAGCATGTTATCTGTATTAAAACCCTGGTGAAAGGGTGGATTACAGAGCACGGCATCAAATTTTTCATTGATATTTTTTGCACAATTTCCAGCAATAACTTCTCCACTAACACCAAATTCAGAAAAGTTTTTTGAGCAGGCCGCTATAGCTGCGGCATTATTATCGGTGGCAATAATCTGTGCATTGGTATGTTTGCCAGCCATTAGAGATAGATAGCCATAGCCGCAGCCCAGATCGAGAATTTGTTTTGGTTCTGTCCCTAAGTGTTGGAAAAATTCAGGTAGATAATCAGCCAGAAATGCACTTCCCAGGTCCACTTTATTCCAGCCAAATAATCCGGGCTTACTAAACAATGTTTGGTTGTCGGCGGTAATACAGCTTCTTAGTTGTGGGTAATTGTGATCATCCAAAGGGGGTTCTTGGGAACCTTGGTCAGAGAGCTGCTGGTTTGGAATGACGGAAATATAGGATGTACCCTGTTTTTTTGGTTTAGTGGTACTACCGAAATAGCGAGAGGCCTTGTCCGTATAGGTTTTTATACCGTCATTCTTTTCACCTGTTAGTACCAGATTTCCATCTTGTTTCAGCAACCGTTGTGCGCTGTTGATAATATGATGGGTAACCAGTTTTTCTTTGGATATTCGGTAAAGCAACTGATCAAAATAGTTGTCCACAAGGGATGAGAAATCAAAATCACTGAAATAATAGTTAAGGCCAGCAGTATGAGCTTGTTCGCCAACGTCAAAGCGGTTGGTAATAAGGGTAATATTCTGTTCAATCAGCAGATGTAGTGGTGCATTCTTGAGGTTTTCATCAGCAATAAGCAGTTGAGGTCCGCTGGTTTTTAGGGCCTGTTGCACAAGAAGTTGGAAAAAGGGATCAGACACTTTACTGAGTACTCTCGACGTTTTCTTGTGCTATTTCATGCTGAGTAAGCGGCCGGTATTGGCCGGGTTCCAAGTTTTCATCCAGAATGATATTGCCAATTTGTACTCTGTGTAGCGTGGTAACAAGATTGTTCAGAGCAGCAAACATGCGTTTTACCTGATGATATTTTCCCTCACTAATAGTCAGTAGGGCATGGCGGTCATCCATTATATTGAGATTTGCGGGCAAGCAGCGGCGTTTCTCGCCTTCCAGCCAAATACCCTCGTAAAATTTTTGTACTAATGCTGAGTCTAGTGGCTCTGCTACGGTTACTTGATAGGTTTTTTGGCAATGACTGCGTGGTGAGGTGATACTGTGGTTCCACTGGCCGTCATCAGTAATTAGTAATAACCCGGTGGCATCAATATCCAGGCGACCAGCAATTTGTAGCTGTTCTGTGCGAGGTTCGTTTATTAGGTCTATGGCAGTGGGGTGCTCACTGTCCTTGGTGGCAGAGACCACATCAGAGGGCTTGTTCAGCATAAAATAGCGCGGGCCAGGCATGGCTATGGGCATGCCGTCGAGGTAAACCTTTGCTGTGGTGGCAATTGCGGTAGCAGGGTTGATGATGATATCTCCATCCACTTTCACAAGAGCTTCTTTGATAAGCCTTTTAACCTGTGAGCGCGAATAGTCAGAGGCGTTGCTAATATATTTATCTAGCCGCAATTTATTCCCCGAAAGAGATTCCGTTACCAACGATAAGCATCCTTAGTTATGTATTCTTAGAATGTTTAACTTGTTAAGTTAATCAGTTTGCTGGATGTCGGCAGGGTAATCAATTAATCCCTCAGGCTAATCTCTTAAACTAATAATGTTCCAGCCCCGTTGTAGGGCAACAGTTTTCAATTGTGGGCAAGGGTCTACGGCCACAGGGTGGTCAACAATTTCAAGCAGGGGGAGGTCGTTAATGGAATCGCTGTAAAAACTACTGTCCGTCATGCTGATGGCTGATTGCTCCAGCCATTGGTTGAGACGGGTGACTTTTCCTTCTTTGTAGCTGGGTATTCCAGAGACGTGTCCGGTGTATTGATTGCTTTGTTGTTCCAGTTCAGTGGCTATTAAATGTTCAACACCTAGTTTGTTGCAAATGGGTTCCACCACAAAACGGTTTGTTGAGGTAATAATCATCAGCGTATCGCCATTATCTCGGTGTTTTTGTATCAAGGCCTCTGCTTTGGGGAGCCATAGGGGTTCAATGACCTCTTCCATAAACTGCTCATGTAGTTGTGTAAGCGCCGAGTGGTTTAGCTTTCCAAGGGGCGCTAATGAAAACTCCAGATATGCAGACATGTCTAACTGGCCGTTTTGGTAATCTTGGTAGAACTGGTCATTCATCCGTTTGTAATAGTCGGCATCTACAATATGTTTGGTTACCAAAAACTCGCCCCAGCCGTGATCGCTGTCTCCGGCAATCAATGTGTTATCGAGGTCAAACAGGGTAAGTGGCATAGGTCTCTCTCAGGCTGTCGATCAGTAAAGGCGGCATAGCTTAACCACAGATAGAGCTGTCCTCAACTCTATAATTCATGTAAGTTGTTCCATTCGTGCCAGTAATAGTCATCCTAAATAAAGAGGGCTGGTATTGCGTAAAAATTACTAAAAGCATAGTTATTAATAAGCTATTAAGAGTATTTATTGTGGTAGATCGAGACGGGTTTCGCCCAAATGTGGGGATTGTTATCTCCGATGGCATGAGCAGATTGTTTTGGGCCAAGCGTATTGGTCAGGATGCCTGGCAGTTTCCTCAAGGTGGAATCAATCCCGGTGAAAAGCCAGAAGCAGCGCTTTATCGTGAGCTTTATGAAGAAGTAGGGCTTGAGTCAGATGATGTAGAAATTCTTTCCTGTACCCGCGGTTGGTTGCGTTATCGTTTACCTGTAAATATGCAGCGCAAAAACTCCAAGCCCCTTTGTGTCGGCCAAAAGCAAAAATGGTTTATGCTTAAATTGTTAAGTGAAGAGAGCAAGGTTTGCCTAAACAGTTGTTCCAAGCCAGAATTTGATGGTTGGAAATGGGTTAATTATTGGTACCCTGTCAATCAAGTCATTGATTTTAAAAGAAATGTATATCGTAGGGCGCTGAAAGAACTGTCGCCAATGCAGTATGAAATGGAGCGTAAGAGCAGGTATTAAATGCTGGAATCATTGCGAACAATTGTACAGGAAGTAAATGCTGCCAAGGATTTTAGTGAGGTTCTGCGGCTAATTGTGCATTTGGTTAAACAGACCATGAATGCGGGTACGTGCTCGGTGTATCTTTATGACGCCAAGGCAGACGGCTATGTCCTTATGGCGACGGATGGGTTAAATCCAGATTCTGTGGGCAAAGTATGTTTACCTAGTAAAGAAGGCTTGGTGGGATTGGTGGCTTCTCGTGCAGAGCCTATGAATCTCGAAAATGCCGATGCACACCCTAAATTTTCTTTTATTCCAGAAACCGGAGAGCAGATCTACAGCTCATTTCTTGGTGCACCAATAATTCACCACGGCAAGGTTCTCGGTGTTCTTGTAATCCAAGAGCAGGAGCAACGCCGTTTTGATGAAAGCGAAGAGGCTTTTCTAGTCACCATTTCAGCACAGCTTGCGGGTGTTATTGCCCATGCTGATGCTACCGGTGAACTAGACCGTTTGATTAACCCAAAAGATGAATCAATTCATGAGCGTATTTACTCGGGTGTGGCCAGTGCACCCGGTGTTGCGATTGGTTCTGTGGTAGTCGTGGCCCCTCCTGCGGATTTGAAAGCGGTACCTGTGCGTCAGGCAGAGGACATAGAAGCAGAACTTTGCCAGTTACGACAGGCAATGGAACAAACCAAACAGGATATGCGTGCGCTTGATAAAAGTATGGTTGGCAAGCTCAGTGATGAAGAGCGCGCCCTGTTTGATGTCTATGTGCGGATGTTAGATGACCATGCCCTGGGTGGCGAAGTTGTCAGCTTGATTAAAGAAGGGCTGACCGCTCAAAGTGCCTGGGCACAAGTGGTATTAAGGCATATTCGCATGTTTCGGAGTATGAAGGATGCCTATTTACGAGAGCGGGCCTCTGATGTAGAAGATTTGGGGCATAGGGTTCTTGCTTATTTGCAGCAGTCAGAAACCAAGCGTACTTCCTATCCCGACAATATGGTGATGGTCGGTGAGGAGTTATCTGCCGCATCGTTTGCTGATGTGCCTTTGGATAAAATTGCGGCCATTGCCTCTGTTAAGGGCTCTCGTAACTCGCATATGGCGATTCTCGGTCGTGCTATTGGTATTCCTACGGTGATGGGGGTGGTTGATCTCCCTTGGGCCGGCTTGGAAGGCGAAGAAATTGTGGTAGATGGCCACGGTGGACAGGTTGTTGTCTGCCCGGGCGATGAATTGCGTGAAGCTTATATGCAGCAGATCTACCAAGAGACACTGCTGGCTGCTGACCTGGAGAAATTAACGGATGAGCCCTGCGTAACAGCGGATGGTCATAGTGTTGCCTTGTGGGTGAATACCGGATTGCGCATTGATGCCATGTTGTCTCTGGATCGTGGCGCCGAAGGTGTAGGTCTATATCGAACTGAAATTCCGTTCTTAATGCTGGATCGTTTCCCTTCCGAGGAAGAGCAGCGCAAGTCTTATCGGGAACAATTGGAAATGTTTGCCCCCAGAATAGTGACCATGCGTACACTGGATATTGGCGGCGATAAAGATTTACCTTATTTCCCTATTGAGGAAGCCAACCCGTTCCTGGGTTGGCGTGGCATTCGCATCTGCCTAGATCACCCGGAGCTTTTTCTGGTTCAGCTCAGAGCAATGATGCGAGCCAGTGAAGGGTTGAATAACCTCAGTATTTTGCTGCCTATGATTTCCAATATGTGTGAATTGGAAAGTGCTTTGGAATTGGTTTATCAAGTCTATGATGAGCTAACAGAAGAAGAAGGTTATCAAATAGAGATGCCCAATGTGGGCGCAATGGTTGAAGTACCCGCTGCAGTATTTCAAATTCGTGAGCTGGCACGTCGGGTGGATTTCCTTTCGGTGGGCACCAATGATTTAACCCAATACCTGTTGGCAGTTGATCGTAACAATCCCCGAGTTGCTGATCTCTACAGTGCCTGTCATCCCAGTGTACTTCGCGCATTATGGGCTATCGCTGATGGTGCTAAAGGGGAAAATACACCTGTCAGCGTTTGTGGTGAGATGGCCGGTGATCCTATTGGGGCGGTATTACTGATGGCCTTGGGGTACAGGGTGTTGTCCATGAGTGCCACTAATCTACTGAAAGTAAAAGCTATTTTGCGTCAGGTTAGCTTGGCTGAGGCCGAAAAATTACTTGAAGAGGTTATGGTGATGCCCGACGCCAAATCAGTTTTGAAGCACATGGAAAAGGCGTTGAAGAAGCCGGAGGTTGCAGGATTGTTTCGGCAAAACGACCTAATTAGCAATGACCTCAACTAGCCGTTATTCAAACGCTAGAGACTAAAGCTTTTTCGTTCGCCTACAGACCCATTACGATCATAGCTCTGTTCCACAAATTGAGTATTCCCTGCCTTGTTTTTTAGTACAACCGTTGTGCAACGAGTTCCATAATTGATGAGAGGGCTTGGGGACAAAATAAAAGGTGGTGATAGCATCCGCTCCAATTCCAGCCCCACACCTGTGTCTGGTAAATGTTCATCCGCGAAGGATTCTCGCCGTTGAAGGCAATCTATCAGTTGATCAGCATTGATCGACTTGGTGGATGAAAGCATCGGCTCTAGCGCTTCTTTTACATGAGAAGATTTAGGCCAGGGGGTATCGAGTAAATGGTTGCTGAGGGTATAAATTCCCCGGGGTAATGGCACAATTTCTGGGTGTCGGTTTGAACAATAAACAAGCTGGTCAGATTCGCTTAATAAAAGGTTAAAGCCGTGGTATTGATCACCATTATTCACGCAGTGTTGGGCATATTGGTTAATGTGCATGTCGCTATTGCTACGCCTCATATTAAGGAAGCCTGTGGTCAGTTCTCCCCGTGAGCGCCGCTGTGTTTCCTGAATGCCCTCTCGGTAGTTTGTGACAGCGGCAAACCTCCCCGTATTATTAATGCCTAGCCAGGTGCCTCCACCAGTGAGGTCGCGACCTGCCAGTAGTTCATTAGGTTGTTTCCAAATATGAGCGGGCGCTGTGGGGCGGTCATAATATTCATCGCGGTTGGCTGCCACAATGAGTGGATATTCCGGATGGTACTGCCAGGCAACGATGATTAAACACATAGTTTTGGTTGTTAACCTAGTTTGGGGTCATTAATGAAGATTTAGCCTACCTTAGGTTTTACCATAGAATGGTAACAGGATATGATTCCTGCATTCCTTTTGTGCTCAAAGATTTTCCGGTAAAAATTATTCCATGCTGAGTTATCCCGATATTGACCCCGTTGCCTTTTCCCTTGGGCCTTTAACCGTGCACTGGTATGGGCTTATGTACCTGTTAGGTTTTCTTGCTGCTTGGCGTGTGGCTCTGCACAGAAGCAAGCGTCCCTGGTCTCCCGTACATAAAAATCAAATTGAAGATTTAATTGTTTATAGTGCCTTTGGTGTGATTTTAGGTGGGCGTTTTGGCTATGTAGTTTTCTACAATTTTGAAAAGTGGTTCTCCGATCCCTTGTGGTTATTGCGTATCTGGGAAGGCGGCATGTCTTTTCATGGAGGATTGATTGGGGTTTTACTAGCACTCTGTATTTATGGTCGAAAAATTAATCAGCCTTTTTTGGCGTTGGGAGACTTCGTGGCTCCTATGGTGCCCATTGGGTTAGGTTTGGGTAGATTGGGTAATTTTATCGGCCAGGAATTATGGGGGCGACCAACAGATGCTTGGGTGGGGATGATATTTCCTGCTGACCCGCAACAATTAGCAAGGCATCCCTCTCAGTTATATGAGTTTCTTTTAGAAGGCGTTGTGCTATTTCTGATATTAATTTTATATTCGAAAAAACCCCGCCTTAGGGGCGTGATTAGTGGATTATTTTTGGTGTGCTATGGCTGTTTCAGGTTTGTCGTGGAGCATTTTCGTGCGCCCGACAGCCATATTGGGTTTGATATGTTTGAGTGGATGACGCGAGGGCAATTGCTGTGTTTACCCATGATTGCTTTTGGTCTTGCGTTAATTGTATGGGGCCATATAAGTTCTCGGGCAAAGAACGAAACGGCTATTGTCCAATCCAGTGTTACTCATTCCAGTAGTGCTCAGCCCCCAGTCACTCCATCTGACAGCAAGGATGTTAAATGAAGCAATACCTTGATTTGATGCGGCATATTCGGGACAACGGTGTTCGTAAGGAAGATCGTACTGGTACTGGAACTCTCAGTATTTTTGGGCATCAAATGCGCTTTGATCTCAGGGAGGGCTTCCCTCTGGTTACCACCAAAAAGGTACACCTAAAATCCATCATTCACGAACTGCTGTGGTTTATCCAGGGCGATACCAATATCCGCTACTTGGTACAAAATGGGGTGAATATTTGGAATGACTGGCCATTTCAGAGCTGGCTGAGGGAAACAGGCCAAGATGAAAAATACCCGATGTATACCCCAGAATGGCGTGAACAAATGAAATTGTTTGTGGGACGGGTAAAAGCTGATGAACAATTTGCCGAAAAATACGGAGAGCTGGGGCCTGTCTACGGTCATCAATGGCGGAACTTTGAAGGCGTGGATCAGCTTGCTCAAATAGTTGAGGATATTAAAGCCAACCCGGATTCCCGCCGGTTAATAGTCTCGGCCTGGAACCCAAAAGATATTCCGGTAATGGCAAAGTCCGGATTGCCTCCTTGTCATACCCTATTTCAGTTTTATGTAACGGAGGGGCGCTTGTCTTGTCAGCTCTACCAAAGAAGTGCTGACGTCTTGTTAGGTGTGCCGTTTAATATTGCATCCTATGCACTGCTAACGCTGATGATTGCCCAGGTAGCAGGGCTGCAGCCAGGAGATTTCGTGCATACTTTTGGTGATGCTCACCTCTATTCTAACCATCTGGAGCAAGTGGAAGAGCAGTTAAGCCGAGAGCCCCGATCTTTGCCTGTTATGTCTATCAATCCAGCGGTAACAGATCTGTTTAGCTTTAAATATGAGGATTTTGAATTGAAAGATTATGATCCTTATCCACCCATATCAGCACCGGTGGCTGTTTAATGAATACTGGTGTAACGCTGTCTTTGATCGTGGCCATGGCGGAAAACCGCACCATAGGCTTAAATAATGAATTGCCATGGCACTTATCAGAAGACCTCAAATACTTTAAATCGGTGACGATGGGTAAGCCTATTGTCATGGGCCGAAAAACCTTCGACTCTATTGGCAGGCCATTACCTGGGCGCTTGAATATAGTGATTACTCGCAATACTGAATGGCAGCACCCCGGCGTTGAAACAGCTGCTTCATTGCAGCAGGCTGTTGCGATTGCAGCAGAAGCAAATCCACAAGATCAGGAAGCTCTAATTCAGGAAGTCATGGTTATTGGTGGTGAAGAAATTTATCGCACAGCCATTGAGTTAGCCGATCGACTATATATTACCCGGGTGCAAGCAGAAGTTGAGGGTGATGCTTTTTTCCCCGAATACAATGAGCCAGAGTGGCAGGAAGTAAGCCGACAACAGCCTGACTCCCAGGGAGATATCCCCTACTTTTTTCAGGTGCTAGAACGTAGTTAGTTTTAAAGGATAAAGATGAAAAATATTCAGCGTAAAACTGGACGGTTCTCGGGCATATCGCTTGCTAGGCGATTTCTGATGCTAGGCAGCTTTGTTGTTCTTGCCACTACGATGCTAGCTGTTAATGCTGCAAGCGTAGATAGCACATTGAGTGCCAGCAATAAAAAAATAGCCGTAGCTCAAAAATCTCAACAAAAGATAGATAATTTATCTGATCAAACCAGCGAGCTGTTTCAATCCTTCAAGCAGGTAAATAAGCAAGTCGAGGGCTTGAAGGTTTATAACGCCCAACTAAAGGCGCAAGTAGCGCATCAGCAGCAAACTATGATTGACCTCGAGACCTCCATCGAGAATGCCGCCATCATGGAGCGGCAGATTACCCCACTTACCCTAAAAATGATTGATAGCCTGGGGCAGTTCGTTAATCTGGATCTTCCCTTTTTACTTGATGAGCGCCGCCAGCGTGTAACCCGACTGCGCGAGAATTTAAGTCGTGCTGATTTAAGTGCAGCAGAAAAATTCCGACAAGTGCTGGAAGCCTACAAGATCGAAAGTGAGTACGGCACCCGTATCGATAGTTACACCGAAATGGTCAGTTTTGATGGCCAGAATAGAGAGGTCAACATCCTACGTGTAGGTCGTGTTGCTTTGCTTTACCAAACAACCAATCAGCAATACACCTGGGTATGGGATCGAAGTGCAGCACAATGGCAGCTACTTGAAGGAAGTGATTACCGTGCTGCTGTAGCCAAAGGCATACGCATGGCCAGAAAGCAGGTGGCTGTCGACATGTTGCAGCTACCTATCTCCACGCCGGAGCTATCTGTTTTGGAGCCAGCCCAATGATTTTCAAATTACCATTGCGCTCTTCAAGGGTGCGCCTTTTGGCCTTCGGGGTGTTGATGGGTTTATCTGCCTCTATGGTTCAAGCAGCGGATAGCCCTGCAAACTTAGATGAATTGTTGCAAATGATTAAACGTGCAACGGTCAGTGAATCTAAAGAGCATGTGACACGAGAGTTCGAGTTTAAGCAGGCCAAAGCACAACAAGTGCAAAAGCTAAAAGAGGTTCAGGCTATCAAGGTTACTGAGGAACGGTACTCTGAGCAGCTTGAAAAAACCTTTGCTGAAAATGAATTAAAATTGGCAGCGTTGGAAGAACAATTACAGAAGCGTCTGGGTACCCTAGGTGAAATGTTTGGTCACCTGACTTCGGCAGCAGGTGATACCCGTACCAACTTAAATCACTCTATTGTCAGTGCACAATATCCCGGTCGTACAGCATTTTTGGATGAGCTCATCGCTAAAATGAGCAGCAATACTCAACTGCCTTCGATGGAAGAAATCGAGCAACTGTGGTTCACCATTAATCATGAAATGGTTGAAGGTGGAAAGGTCGTTAAATTCCCTTCCACCATTATTAGCGCCGCAGGCGAACAGGTTCAGCAGCAAGTCGTTCGCGTAGGTGTTTTTAATCTTCTCTCCAATGGTTCTTATCTGAGCTTTAACCCAGGTACAGGCGCTATCTCTGAGTTGGCTCGCCAGCCTGGTCGAAAATATACCCAGGCAATAGCAGACTTAGAGCAGGCCGATGGTGAGCTTACTCAAATTGGGATAGACCCCACCGGGCCAAGTGGAGGTTCACTGCTGGCAGCCTTAATTCATAGCCCGCGTTTGATAGAGCGCTGGCACCAAGGTGGTGTTGTCGGTTATTTCATCACTTTTGTGGGAGCCTGTGCTCTGCTATTGGCTCTTTGGCGATTTATGGCGCTGTTGAGTATTTCTCGTGGGGTAAATGCTCAGTTACGCAGTGACACGGCCCATAGCGGCAACCCTTTGGGTCGTGTCCTCAAGGTCGGAGAAGAGAATGCAGGGCTGGATGTTGAGTCCTTAGAATTAAAGCTTCATGAGCAAGTACTCAAAGAGCGCCCCGCCATTGAGCTGGGTATCGGGTTGTTAAAAATTATTGCCATGGTAGCGCCCTTGCTGGGATTGTTAGGGACAGTCATCGGCATGATTATTACTTTCCAAGCCATTACTGTTTTTGGTGCCGGTGATCCAAAAGCTATGGCCGGTGGTATCTCTGCGGCATTGGTTACGACGGTATTGGGCTTGTGTGTTGCCATACCCACCGTGTTATTACATACCTTTGTCAACGGTAAGGCACAGCGTGTGCTGCATATTCTGGAAGAACAAAGCGCCGGGCTTATTGCGCAGAAAGCAGAGGGTTAGGTAAGAGTGAATTTCTTCCTTGATGCCATGAGTGGTATTAACGGCTTCCTGCAAATGGGTGGTCCGGTTTTGATTGCCATTGCATTACTTTTGCTAGTTATGTGGACGTTGTTGTTTGAGCGTATCTGGTTTTTTAAAACATCCCTCAAGTCAGAATTGAATGAGGCATTAACAACGTGGCAATCTCGTTCAGATCACCACTCACTGCGTGCTCACCAGATACGAGAATCTATTATTTCCCAGGTCACCCTGAAAATTGAATCAGGCATTCCTACCATCAAAACCTTGGTAGCGCTGGCTCCTTTGCTGGGGCTGCTGGGAACCGTCACTGGAATGATCGGTGTTTTTGATGTGTTGGCTATAAATGGCGGTGGCGATGCCAAGTCCATGTCTGCCGGTGTATCAAAGGCTACGATACCAACGATGGCGGGTATGGTCGCAGCACTCTCGGGTGTTTTTGGAAATACCTACGTCAGTCGAATTGCTAATCGCGAAAAGCAATTGCTGGCTGACTGTTTGACGTTAAGTTAACGGTAGAGGCAGATGAAAACTCATGTATAAGCATAACAACAGAGAGTTTTTGGCGTGCGCCGAATAGGTAGACAAACACTAGGCTCACAAGATGAGGAGCAGGCCATTGACCTGACTCCCATGCTTGATGTGGTGTTCATCATGCTGATTTTCTTCATCGTCACGGCCACGTTTATTAAAGAGACCGGTGCCGAGGTCACACCTTCCTTTGCGATGACAGCAAATCAACAGCAGGTGAGTGTGCTGGTCGCCATTACTAACAAGAATGAAATCTGGATTGATAACGCAAAAGTGGAGCCACGCTCCCTCAGGTTACATATTCTCAGATTACACACAGAGAACCCCCAAGGTGGTGTGGTGATACAAGCGGATAAGGAAGCCAATATCGATATGTTGACTTATGTGGCGGATCAAGCCAAAGCGGTTGGTATTACTAATGTTTCTGTAGCGACAAAAATACAATGATGCTTGCTAACGGTTGGCTTAAATGAGAGCCGCTAAACTATTTCGGTTTGGATTTTCGGCCCTGTGTGGGGCTGCCGTAACCTTTCTTCTTTTGACCGTTATGTATCAGTTGATAGCCTCTGGAGCAGTAACTTCAGATCAACAAGTACTTCAAAAAATTGCAGATATTTGGCAAACAGACCGGACGATTACCGACCAAGTAAAACAATTACTGCCAGAGAAACCAGACAAGCCATTAGACCCACCACCAGAAATGCCTGATATTAAAATGGAGCTTAAAACACCAACAGGTGCAATGAGTATGGCTGCTCCAAATTTGGATGGTTTAAAAATAGGCATGGGAGGGAGTTTTAGTCGTGATACAGACTACATCCCCATTTATGTCCCCCAGCCGGATTACCCGCCTATTGCACTACGGCGAGGGATTAGTGGTTACGCTGTTATTGAAGTAGTTATTACCGAGACGGGTGGAGTGCGGGATCCAAAGTTGATGGAGGAGTATCCTGAAAATAAAGGCTTTGGAAAATATGCCCTACGCGCGGCAAAAAAATTAAAGTACAAGCCCCGGGTTGTGGATGGCATTGCACAAGAAGTACCGGGTGTGTTGTATAAATTTAGTTTCCAAATAGCGAATTAGTATTTCCATTGACCGAATACAGGGAAAACAAATTGGACGTAGCGTTAGAACAAAAAAAACAAAAAGCACAACAATATAAAGTGTTGGTAAGGCTCGCGTTGGTAAGACTGGTTTTGTTCAGTGCGCTAACTTTTTTTCCTGTATCTTTTCTTGCAGAGTTTTTGGGCATTGATGGAAATACTGGTATGGCCCATGCCGCCGAACAAAAAGATAAAAAAAATGATGCGGAACAGCGCAAGTATGAAAATATAAAAACCCGGAAGCGGCAATCCGTTGGCCAAAAATGTGCAAAAAAATTGGAGTCCGCCCAAAAAATTCTTGCCGGTGAAGAAGCGCACGACCCAAGTGCTCAACAGTTAAATAACCTAGTAAAGCAATTAAGGGGTTACTTGAGTAATACTTGTGGCTCTAGCTATGAAAAATCTCAAGTTTATAACTTATTGGGTTTTGTTCATTATTCATTGAATGCTCCGCAAGAAGCTGTGATCAGTTATAAGGCCATGATCGAGGAGCCTGACGTAGACCCCCGTCAAAAAATAGATACCCATTATACCCTAGCCCAGCTTTATATGATGCAGGAAAACTATCCTTTTGCAGCACGCCAGCTAGAAATATGGATGGCGGGTACTGATGTAGTAACGGCTGATGGTAAAGTATTGTTGGCTCAAATTTATTATGAGCTTAATCGAAAAAATGAAGCGCTGGTGTTGGTTAATCAAGCCATTGATTCCGCCGAGACTAAAGGCGCTTTACCAAAAGAAAATTGGTGGTTGCTACAAAAAATTCTTTATTTTGAGAAAAGGGATAATAAAAATTACAACAATAAAAAAGTTGTAGCCACACTTAAAAAGTTAATTACCCATTATCCCAAACATCTATATTGGCATCAGCTTGGTGGCATGTATGGGCAAATGGAAGAGAGCAGTCATCACCTTGCCTCGTTAGATATTCTTTATTTAGATAAAGCCCTAACCAAAAGTCGCGACCTATTATCACTGGCCTATTTATATTTGGGTGCAGATGTTTCCTATAAAGCAGCTCAAATTCTTGAGCGTGGTATAGACCAAAAAATCATCGAATCATCCGCTAAAAATTTAGAGCTTTTAGGCAGTGCATGGCAGCAAGCCAGAGAAACAGAAAAGGCATTAGAGCCATTAAAGCAGGCAGCAGAAAAATCAGATACGGGTAAAACATGGTCACGCTTGGCCATGGTCTATTTAGATTTAGATGAAAATACTAAAGCAGTAAAAGCCGCACAAAGTGCCCTAAAAAAAGGGCAGCTTAAATATCCCTCCTATACCCAAATGACATTGGGGAATGCCCTGGTGAATTTAAATTGTTATCGAAAAGCTGCTGAAGTTTTTGGTAAAGCAGCAAAATATAAAAAGAGTGAAAAAACAGCGAAGCAATGGCAAGCCTATGTATTGAGTGAAGCGGATAGACGAGATAGCTTGATTGAGAGTGGCGCTGAAATTGAAGGTTGTCAGTTGCTTTAGTCGTCACTTATGCTGGAGTCGTGATTAACATTGAAGGGCTTCGACTATTTTAATTGTTTGTAGTAAGCGCAAAGATGTAATAATTTTCTTATTTCAAATAACCTAGCAGTGATACTGGACGCTTTATGGAATTCAAAGACTATTACAAGATTCTGGGTGTTGATCCTGATGCTGATAATAAGGCCATAAAAGTTGCCTACCGAAAACTGGCCAGGAAGTATCACCCCGATGTTAGTGATCATCATGATGCTGAGGCTCAGTTCAAGGAAGTAGTCGAAGCCTATGAAGTCCTAAAAGACAGCGCAAAGCGGACGGAGTATGACGAAATACGTCAGTGTGCGGGCCAGCAACAGGGGTTTCGTCCGCCATTCGGCTCGGCCGGGGGCCATGGAGAAAACCAATACCAAGGAGATTTTGCGGATTTCTTTTCGTCTATTTTTGGCGATGAGGGAGGCTCGCGATCCAGCGGTTCAGCTGGTCGTCGACCTTTTGGCCAGCGTGGTCAGGATATTGAAACAGAATTGCCTATCTTCCTTGAAGATACGTTGTCCGACGAGTCCAAAGAAATTTCTTACCATCTACCCCGCATTGATAGTGGTGGGCGTGTCACCAAGGTGAAGAAAACACTCAAGGTGAAAATACCGGCAGGTGTCGCGGATGGTGAACGTATACGATTGAAGGGGCAGGGGGGGCTAGGTGTTGGTGAGGGTGCTAGTGGTGATTTGTACATACGGATTCGATTAGTACCTCATCCACTGTTTGATGTGGAAGGACATAACCTAATTATTACCTTGCCCATTGCGCCTTGGGAGGCGGCCCTAGGTGCCAAGGTAACTCTGCCAACATTGTCAGGTAAGATCCAATTAACAATTCCTGCTAACAGTCAGAGCGGGCAGCGTTTGCGAGTAAAAGGTAAGGGGTTGCCGAGCAAACAGAGGCAGGGTGATCTTTATGCGGTGTTAAAAGTGGTGATGCCGCCATCAAGTAACGAGGCGATCAAGGATCAGTGGCAGAAGTTAGCGGAACTCGCTCCTTTTGAGCCCAGGGCAGAGTGGAGTGAAGCCTCATGAACGATACTGAATTAAACTACTTGAGTTTCTCCGAAGTCTGCCTGCAAACCGACGTGGCAGAAGAGACTGTGTTTAAAATTGTTGAGCAGGGCATCATTGAGCCGATTGGCGCTACACCCGATGAGTGGCTATTTAGTCCCATGATGCTTGTTGTGACAAAAAAAGCTGTGCGCTTACACCGTGATCTAAAAGTGGATTGGGCGGGGATAGCACTGGCGATTGAATTGCTGGATGAAGTGGAACAGTTACGAGAAAAAAATCGTTACCTTCAACGGCGCCTAAGTCGATTTGTCGATATGTAACCCGTTCTTGGTGATAGCTCAAAGGAAAGGGACGCAACGATTATTGTTTTATGCGTTCTTGTAAAAAAAGCCCCGTCAGAAAATCCTGCTGGGGCTTTTTTATGGAGATAGAGTTGGCCGTTTGTAGCGGTTAGTTTTATTTCAACTGATCCAAATCCCTCACCGCGCCCCTATCTGCACTCGTCGCAAACATCGCATAAGCCTTCAGCGCTGCTGAAATTTGGCGGGGACGTTTTTCTTCCGGCTGCCAGCCTTTTTTATCCCGTGCGGTTCTGCGGGTTTCCAGTTCTTTATCCGATAGCGCAACATTGATGGTTCGGTTAGGAATATCAATTTCGATGGTGTCACCTTGATTGATTAAGCCGATTGCACCACCAGCGCCAGCTTCCGGTGACACGTGGCCGATAGATAAACCAGACGTACCGCCGGAGAAGCGGCCATCGGTAATCAGGGCGCAGGCTTTACCCAGTCCTTTGGATTTCAGGTAGCTGGTGGGGTAGAGCATTTCCTGCATACCGGGGCCACCGCGTGGGCCTTCGTAGCGGATAACCACTACGTCACCTTCTTTGACTCGGTCGTTGATAATGTCATCCACGGCTTGGTCCTGGCTTTCGCAAATATAGGCGGGACCGGAGAACTTATGGATGGACTCATCGACACCGGAGGTTTTGACCACGCAGCCGTCTTTTGCAATATTGCCAAACAGTACAGCCAAACCACCTTCTAGGCTGTAGGCATTCTCTAAACTACGGATACAGCCTTTGGCTCTGTCTGCATCCAGTGAGTTCCAGCGAGTGGCCTGACTGAAAGCTTGCTGGGTTGGGATACCAGCAGGGCCTGCCTTGAAGAATGTGTTAGTGGCCTCGTCGTTAATTCTCATGATGTCCCACTGACCCAGTGCTTCGGACAGTGTTTTTGTGTGGACGGTAGAGCCATCAGTATGTAGTAGTCCTGCACGGTCTAGCTCACCAAGAATACCGAACACGCCACCAGCGCGGTGTACGTCTTCAATATGGTATTCAGGCGTGTTGGGTGCCACTTTACAGAGCTGAGGCACCTTGCGTGACAGTCGGTCGATATCTGCCATGGTGAAATCAACATCGGCTTCTTGGGCGGCAGCCAGCAAGTGCAAAATGGTATTGGTAGAACCGCCCATGGCGATATCCATGACCATGGCATTTTCAAAGGAGTTAAAGCTGGCAATGGAGCGAGGTAATACTGAGAGGTCGTCCTCTTCGTAATATTGCTTACTCATTTCCACAATCAAGCGTCCGGCCTCTTCAAACAGTCCACGTCGGTCCGTATGGGTAGCCAGTGTGGTGCCATTGCCGGGTAGTGAAAGCCCTAAGGCCTCGGTCAAACAGTTCATGGAGTTGGCGGTAAACATGCCGGAACAGGAGCCACAGGTTGGGCAGGCTGAACGTTCGTATTCATCGGCCATTTCATCGGATGCTGATGGGTCAGCAGCAATGACCATGGCATCGACCAAGTCCAGCTTGTGCTCAGACAACTTGGTTTTTCCGGCTTCCATGGGGCCGCCAGAGACGAAGATCGCTGGAATGTTTAGTCGAAGTGCCGCCATCAACATTCCGGGGGTGATTTTGTCGCAGTTGGAGATACACACCAGTGCATCGGCACAGTGTGCGTTCGCCATGTATTCCACAGAGTCGGCAATAATATCGCGGGAAGGCAATGAATAGAGCATGCCGTCATGGCCCATGGCGATGCCATCGTCCACTGCAATGGTATTGAATTCACGGCCAACACCACCTGCTTTGGCGATTTCATCGCAGACCAATTGGCCCATGTCTTTCAGGTGTACATGCCCTGGAACGAATTGGGTAAAGGAGTTGGCGACGGCAATGATGGGTTTATGAAAGTCATCGTCTTTCATACCTGTGGCGCGCCAGAGTGCGCGGGCGCCGGCCATGTTTCTGCCTTGGGTGGTGGTGTGTGAGCGATATGTGGGCATGTTTAAACCTTATAAATCTGAAAAACCAACAAGGCTGCAAGGATACCAGAGTGCAGCAGTTTTAAGCATTAGTGCGAGCTAAGTGATTAGTTATAACGAAAAGCGGCGATCAAAGTTCTTTGCTGAAAATATGTGAATTTCGCTGTAAGTTATAAAGTGATTGGCGCTCTGTGGGCAGGTCATCCAGCCTGGCATCCGCAAAGCCTTTTTCTTTAAACCAGTGGCCGGCCTTTACCGTGAGCACAAACAGCTTTTTGATACCCTGTTGTAAGGCTAGGTTCTCAATGTGTTCCAGCAGACGACCGGCAACGCCCTGGTTGAGAAAATCAGGGTGTGTTGCGACACAAGCCAGCTCGGCACTGTCGTCACTATTACAATCATTGCCGTTAAAGGGGTAGAGCGCCGCACAGCCGACTAACATACCTTCGGCATGCTCAATGATGGAAAACCGGGAGATTTCAGTTTCCAGTAATTCCCGTGAACGTTTTACCAGTGCGCCCTGTTCTTCCAGGGGTGAAATCAGTTCCAGCAAGCCACCAACATCATCGATGGTTGCTTGGCGAATAGTGTCTTTGCCATTTTTGAGTATCAGGGTGCCATTGCCCTCTCGGGTAAACAGTTCTTCAATCAGCGCGCCATTGTGACTATGGCTGATTATATGACCGCGAGAAACACTATTTTCACAGGCTTGATAACAGGCCATTAGGGCACGTTGTAGGGCAACCTCACCGTTGAGGTTATCTAGACAGCCGGGGACTTCATTTAGGGACAGCATTTTAATCAGGTTGCCTTGCTGATCAGTGATGCCCTGGTCAGCACTAAACATAATCAGCTTTTCAGCACCGACACTGATGGCAGCATGGGTGGCGATATCCTCATAGTCCAGGTTGAACGCTTCACCTGTGGGTGAATAGCCAATAGGTGACAGCAGAACGATAGCGCCATCATCTAATTGTTTTTGAATATTTTTTTGATCAATTCTTCGCACTTCACCAGTGTGGTGAAAATCTATGCCATCTTTCACACCCAGGGGCTTTGCGGTAATTAAGTTGCCGCCAACAACTTGAATGCGAGCACCATGCATGGGCGAATTTACTGCACCGGTGGAGAGCTTTGCTTCAATAGTGATCCGGGTGCTACCGACGGCATCTTTGACGCAGGCCATGCTTTCGTTGTCAGTAATCCGGGTGTGTTGATCAAATTTTGCTGTAATCGCACAGTTTTTTAACCGTTCTTCCACCTGGGTTTTAGCACCGTGTACCAGTACGAGTTTAATTCCCAGGCTGTGTAGCAGAGCAATGTCGTGAACGATATTGGTGAAATTGGCATGGTCAACCGCCTCGCCACTGAGGGCAAGTACAAATGTTTTGCCCCTATGTGTATTAATGTAGGGGGCGGTGTCACGCAAGAATTTTACAGGGTCGGTCACAGTACCTGCCTGATTTCCATTAAGAATTACAGTTATATCTAACAGTATAATTAACCACAATTATAAGCAATAGTTATAAGCAGCAGCGGCCAATCAGCTGGCTCAGAAAATCTACGGTTGGCTGGACACGGCCCAGTGCCAGATATTCATCAGGTTGGTGGGCCTGCTCTACATTGCCTGGTCCTAGTACCATTACATCCATACCGAGTTTCTCGAGGTAGGGCGCTTCTGTGGCGAATGAAACGGCTTCACAGGGGTGGTTGGTCAGGGATTCACACATCTTGGCCAGCTTGGAATCTGGCGCAGCTGAATATGCCGGAACGTCGTAATGATTAAGCGATATAGCCACGCCATTTTTTTGCTCAAAAGGGAGTATCCGATCATTGAGTATTTGTTGCAGCTTGGCCATGTCCATGCCTGGCAAAGGGCGAATTTCAAAGCCCAGTTCACATTGACCGCAGATGCGGTTGGGGTTATTGCCACCGTGAATACATCCGAAGTTCATGGTGGGGTAGTCAACGGTAAACATGGGGTTGTGATAATTGGCTTTCAGCTCATCCCTTAAATTCAGTAGTTGCCCCATCACTTGATGCATGGTTTCCATGGCATTAATGCCTAGGGATGGATCGCTGGAATGCCCAGACCGACCTTCAATGATCAGCTTTTCTACCATAATGCCTTTGTGCATGCTGATGGGTTTCATCCCCGTGGGTTCGCCGATAAGTGCATAGCGTGCTTTCGGTTTTCCTGCTTCTACCAGTGTTCTTGCTCCCATCATGGAGGATTCTTCGTCCGCGGTGGCAAGAATAATTAGGGGGTGTTTGAGCGGCTTCTCCAGGAAGGGTTTCACCGCTTCAATAGCCAGGGGGAAAAACCCTTTCATATCACAGGTGCCGAGCCCATATAGGCGTTGGTCTTTTTCTGTGAGTTGGAGGGGGTTGTGATTCCAGCGCTGCTCGTCATAGGGTACGGTGTCTGTGTGTCCTGCTAAAACCAGACCACCGGGGCCTGTACCTAGTGTTGCGATTAAATTAGCTTTTCTCGGGTCGGCAAGGGGCATCACCTCGGTGGCAAAGCCGAGTTCGTTGAGCCAGCTCGCCAACAGGTCGATGACCTCTCTATTACCTTGATCCAGAGATGGGTTGGTGCTGCTTATCGAGTTGCTGGCTACCAGTTGTTGGAGCATGGGAATCAGTTGCATATTTTGAGTCTACGGTGCGGCAATAAAAAAGCAAGGACACCCCTAATAATGCAGTAGAAGAAATTGAATACTGGAGAGAATGAGTATTGGAAAGAAAGTGTGCTGGAGAGAAGGTGTCGAAAAACTAGGGGTAGAAGATTGCAGCTGGGGCTGCTTAAGGAATTTACTTAAGGGTTAGGTTCTTGGTAAGAATCAGGTCAGACATTACGTTCAATGGTTGACGGCCTTCGGCAATATCCTTGGCATAGATTTCTGCTCGTGCCAGAGCCTCTTTTTGGGAGGAGAAAGGTCCAACAAGCTTATCGGCTTCCCTTACGGAAAAAAACCATTGCCCATTGATGCACTCAATCCGAGATGAGCGGAAATGAGTCTTGTCGTCTTCGCCTTGTCTAGACATCTGTGTACCTTACTTACTGTGAAGAAATTAGCTGTAAACTTGTGAACTAGTTTGCAGAATACTTGGTTTGCAGTGGAGATAGTGTATGTTTTGCCATAAGTGGCTGAATTTACTGGCTGAACGGTCTGTGTGTTATTTTTGTTATTGTGGCTGAATAACGAAAAAAGCCATAGATGTGGATGTCTATTGGCTATTATCGCTACAATCAGCATAGAGTGATTAGGTAGCACAGAGCAGTCAAAATAGTGCAGTACAGTAAAATTTGTAATTTAACGATCATTTAGGTGGGACTTATAATAGGTGGGGAATATGTTAGGTAGAGCTTATTTAGGTAAAGAATATGGCTGGTGAAACAGTAGTGGATCATCAAATGGATTTGCGGAACATCCTCAATGACTTGGTAGCGGATGGTTTGTTGGCTCAAGAAGATGCCAATATGATTTCTGGTTCTCAGCGTAATAAAGAGCAATCGTTATTACATCCCTTTGCCTATATCGCCGGTCAGCGGCCCCAAAATGCCAGTGATCCAGGCAAGCAGCTTGGTATCGATAATTTAACCCAGTGGTTGTCTGAAAAAAGCGATCTTGAAATTGTTCATATTGATCCACTTAAGGTTGATGTTACGGCTGTAACCGATGTGATGTCGTTTAAATTTGCTCGTCGTCATAGCATTCTTTGTGTGGATGCCAGTGGTGATGAATTGGTGATTGCTACGACCCAGCCTTTTGCTACTTCTTGGGTGGCCGATTTAGAGCAGACCAGCCGAAAACCCATTAAACGGGTGATAGCAAACCCTATTGATGTAGCCAAATACACGGTTGAGTTTTATTCCCTGGCCAAATCAGTATTTGGTGCTAAAGGGCAAACTGGAGAAAGTAGCTCGGCAGTAACTAACTTTGAGCAGCTGCTGCAAATAGGTTCGCTGAAGGATCCTGATGCTCAGGATCAGCACATTGTTAATATTGTAGATTGGTTATTGCAGTATGCCTTTGACCAGCGAGCCAGTGACATTCACCTTGAGCCACGTCGTGAAAAAGGAAAAATTCGTTTCCGCATTGATGGAGTATTGCATCAGGTTTACGAATTACCTGATCAGGTGATGACTGCCGTGACCAGTCGTATCAAAATTTTGGGTCGTATGAATGTAGCGGAAAAACGACGACCTCAAGATGGCCGCGTTAAAACGGTAACCCCCGATGGTAATGAGATTGAGCTGCGACTTTCTACTTTGCCTACGGCCTTTGGTGAAAAGCTGGTAATGCGGATTTTTGATCCCGATGTACTGTTACGTAGTTTTAATGACTTAGGTTTGGTTGGTGATGACTTGAAGCACTGGGAGGAAATGACCAATCGCCCTCACGGCATCGTGTTGGTTACTGGGCCAACAGGTTCAGGTAAAACTACAACTCTTTATTCTACTTTGAAGCAGCTGGCTACAGAGGATGTAAACGTCAGTACCATCGAAGACCCTATCGAGATGGTGGAAGAAAGCTTTAATCAGAGTCAGGTACAGCCAAAGATTGATTTTGATTTTGCTGCGGGGATCCGAACCCTGATGCGTCAGGACCCCGATATCATTATGGTGGGTGAGATTCGTGATTTGGATACGGCACAAATGGCGATTCAGGCCGCGTTGACTGGGCACTTGGTGCTGTCGACCCTACATACCAATGACGCCCCCGCGGCTATTACCCGATTGTTGGATTTGGGTGTGCCCGCTCACTTAATTCGCGTTACGCTGAATGGTGTAATGGCACAACGCTTGGTGCGAATGCTATGCCACCATTGTAAGGAGCCGATTGCAACAGAAGCGGATCAATGGGAACCATTGGTGCGACCTTGGAAGGTAAAGTCTCCAGATCAATTGTATCGGCCCGTAGGTTGTCTGGAATGCCGTAATACTGGATACCTAGGGCGACAGGGCATTTATGAGATCTTGCCTGTGAATGAATCTATTAGACCGCTAATTAATGCCGATGCGGATATTTCTGCCTTGCGCCTGCAGGCTATGAAAGAAGGTATGCGAACCCTGCGCTTGAGTGGCGCTCAGAAAGTGGGAGCAGGGTTGACCTCCGTTGAAGAGGTAATGAGGGTGGCGCCAGAGTCGGGTAAATAGTCAGTCAGATTGTGTTGCGGCGTATCAAATATAGCGTGCGCATTTTAGATTATTATCATCTTCAGAATGTTTGAATTGCTTGAATTGGCGACAGGTCAATGAGGCCTGTTTGGCCAATGAGCAGTAGTGACAATCAATAGCATAACTGAGTGCTACCCAGGAATCACAATGACTCAAAAACCTTTACCTGCATTGCTTGAAGATCAATGGCTTTTGCGTCTAGAACACTTCAATCAGATGGCTTCTGGTGAGCAGGCTCAATGGCTTGAGTCGTTGCTTGGCAGTGTGGTGGGGCAAGACAATGTGTCGGTACAGGATAATGAATCTGCGCATTTTATCTCTGATTTAAAGTTGGTTTGGAGTTGTAGTGAATTTGTTGCAACGGCCTGTGCCGGATGCCCTGATATGTTCCAGCAGCTGGTTGATTCCGGCGATTTAACAGATAGCTATGTCGAAGGTGCATTGGAGCAGCAGTTGTCAGAGCGGCTGCAAAGTGTTGAGACTGAAGATGAGCTGTTTCGAGACCTGAGGCAGTTTCGTGCCCGCGAAATGATTCGTATTGTTTGGAGGGACTTTACTCGTACTGCCAACCTTGAGGAAACCACAGCGGATATGACCGCTCTGGCAGAGGCATGCCTGCAATGTACTCTGGATTTTCTCTATCCAATTGCTTGTGAATACTGGGGAACCCCAGTTAATAGTGAGGGTGACCCCCAGCAAATGGTGGTGTTGGGCATGGGCAAGATGGGTGCCTGGGAGTTGAATGTTTCGTCTGATATTGATCTGATTTTTTCCTATCCTGAAA
>Ga0209345_10000880_pt1 | contig 38564 bp, 28 predicted proteins | sample Cruoilmetagenom7_FD_187294 | JGI IMG/M metagenome (GOLD analysis project Ga0209345, IMG submission 187294) | Oil polluted marine microbial communities from Coal Oil Point, Santa Barbara, California, USA - Sample 7 (SPAdes) (version 2) | ecosystem: Environmental > Aquatic > Marine > Oil seeps ...
AGACATAAGTGTTTGATATGGAATCCCTTTTTCTACAGCAAGGGCTTGGATTTCTTCCAGAATTTTTGAAGATATTCTGATATTAACTCTTTTATCCTTTTTTAAGGTTTTGTGTGCATACTGCTGATGTTTCACTATTTCTTCTTTAACATTTTGTACCGACTTCCACTCACCTCGCTCAAAGGATTCGAGAATCTCTTGTTCGTCTTTATTGAGTTTAATTTTATCCATTCTTGCCTCCTAAATAAACATGAGTGGCTTTACGACTTGGAATTATTGTTTTTAGAAATTTACCATTTTCATTTTCCACAAATGGAACAAGATAAACATAATCATTAATTTCAACCACAAGTAATTGTTGGTTAGGATATTTTTCTTGGCTGGGATGAGCTACAATATCAAGCACATCACCTCTCTTAATATGCATGGTTATTTGTTCAAAACTCACACCACGTTCTATTTTAAGCCGCTCATTTTTTTCTTTATTCCACCTATAATGGTCCATAAATTAAACCTAAATAGAATGTGTGCCTAATGTCAACGTAATTTATGGATTGAGGGTCAAACGTGATTCCCATTAATGTTGGTTCTATTTTTTGCTTCTAAAACACTTTAAATGGGCTAATATTTCATCCAAAAGCTTTTTAGGATATGCTTTGTCAGCCAATTTGTAATACATTGGAATTATTTTGGCTCTAAAAGCATCCAGCTCTTTATTACTTAGCCTTATTTCTTTAATTCCATAATCTATCATAGCTTGAAGAGCTTTTTTATTTCCTCTACGTATTTTAACCAAAAATTTTTTTTCTAAATCCGGCAACTCTTTATCTATGGCTATCTGGTGATGCTTGGGGATTCTATCCCATGATTTTTTTGTAATCATTACCATTGCTGTAGAATATCTAATTGAAGGTGTTGTTACTGCTTTTGTAATTGTATAAAGCTGTGTACCAAGCCACCACATGGCAGGGCAAAACATGCTGTCTGCAACACCTGCTCTGAATGAAGATGCTATCTCAGGAGCATTAATATATATAGGCCTTACACCAAGCGCTTTTAAAATTGAATTTTCTACTCTTAGCTCATATGTTATAAATTTTGTCTTTCGCATATCCTCAAGCGTTTTGATTTCATATTTTGTTGAAAATATTAAATCAAAATCCTGCTCAAACCACAGCAAAAGTTTATGATTACTATTAAAAACATATTTTTCAACGGTTGGCCGCATTACTTTTCTAATATGATCCACTTCATCTGCATTGTTAAACAAAAATGGAAGTGATAATACACTAAGGTCAGGGCATGCCATTATAACAAACTGTACCGACCCTTGTGCACCCTGTAGCTGATCAATACGCATTTTTGCCAGAAAATCTTCCTCATCCCCCATAATGCATCCCCAATACCAGACAAAAGTGACCTCACCATTTGTAACCCTTTCTATTGTTTTTGTAAAAGGTCCTTTACAAAAATTTGCCCACGCAACACCATCCGGACCAACAGAACCTATTTTCAAAATATCCTTTGCTTTTTTACTTCTTGCCTCAACACAAATAGTTGAAAAAATTAATAATGAAAAAACCAAACTGAATATAACCAATTTTTTTCTAAACATTATACCCTCCAAATAATTTTTGAATAAAATAAGTCATATGATGTAACAATGCTAAAATCTACCATTTATTTGTTTGATATAACTACCAAATGAACGTTAGGTTTAATCTAAAAAATAACAGCGGATATATCAGGCGAAGCTATAACATAGACACCTGCAAAAAAGCAAGTTCTCTTTTTTATTTTAAACCGTATCATTATTTCATATTTATTGAAATGCTTTTTGAATAGTTATTAGGAGATGAAGCAGCTTCAGCAATTTGATAATCTACCTGTAGGCTGGTTGAATCTTTTTTCTGATCCAAAAGGTAAATTTTATATTTTTTATTTCTGACAAGTATTTCTTCTTCTTTTCATAAGATATTTCTGGTGATATTCTTTTGCTTCATAAAAGGTTTTGGCTTTAAATATTTCCGTCATTATCTTTTCGTCATTACCTTTCCATCAAATTCTTTTTGTTTTTTTTCCTTAAAAACTGCAGCTATTTTTTTTGATTATAATCATGATAAAAAATAGCTGATTTATACTGGCTCCCAATATCTATACCCTGCCTATTAAATTGAATAGGATCATGCATTTCCCAAAAAGCATCAAGCCCTCTGTGTCAGGATAGATGTCGCCTCAATTAAGTAAAAAAATTATAATTTAATAGGGCGATAGAAAGGTCGCATGATCACAGAATATTCACAAAAATTTAAAGAATCAATACTGTAAAAAATTTTTCCAATCCAAGTTGATCTATAGTAAACTTTGCTTAAGGCAAATCAATTTTAGGCTTCAGATATTGCATACATTAAAACATTTGAAGGAACACTATATCTTGCTGTAATATTTGACGTTTTTTCAAGAAAAATTGTTGGCTGGTCAATGAGTGAGCAAATGAAAACAGTTTAGCAATTGATGCGTTTAATTCTGCCTGGATCAGTCGCCTACCAGGTAAAGGATTGCTTTTTCGTGTCTGATCGTTAAAGCCGGTATTACAGCCAGAATTTCATTAAAAAATTTAAAAGTAAAAAAATGTATACAAAGTATGAGTGATACCGTAAATTGTTATGATAATGCGATAACAGAAACGTTTTTTAAAAAACTTCCTGCTGAATTAACTTACCATACGCGTTTTAAAAACAAAAAATGATGCCCGTAGAGAGATCTTCAGCTATATTGAATTATTTTATAATTGAGTGCGACTTCACAGTTCTATTGACTATTGTGCTCCGGATGAGTATGAAAGGATTAAAATGAGTAAAGTCGCTTAATTAACTGTCAACAAATTCAGGCATAGTCCACATCCTGGCTTGTCTAAAAATGTCAGTTTTGGGTTCTACTTTTTGTCCATTTTTTTCATATTACTCCACCATACGCATTTCCTAATGCTCTTTGATTAGGCGTAATAGTTCGTCTGCCGACATTTTACCGCTCATATCTGCGCCACCAAGCAGGCTGTCGGCCAAATCACGTTTTTTTTGATGTAATGCAACGATTTTTTCTTCAATGGTCTCTTTTACAACCAGTCGATAGACTGTTACCGGTCTTGTTTGACCGATTCGGTGTGCGCGATCAGATGCCTGGTCTTCAACAGCCGGATTCCACCATGGATCCATATGGATCACGTAATCGGCTGCAGTCAAATTTAATCCAAGGCCGCCGGCTTTGAGGCTGATTAAAAAAAGATCACTTTCTCCGGCCTGGAAAGCATCGACCCGTTTTTTGCGTTCTTTTTGGGTAGTACTCCCATCAAAGTACTGGTAGCTGATACCTTTTTCCTCAACATGTTTTCGGATAATCTTTAAATGATCAACAAACTGGCTAAAGACTAATGCTTTGTGCCTGTTTAAGATCAGTTCATCCAGCAGATTGCCAAATACGGTGAGTTTGGAAGATACAAGAGTAGAACCCGGCAAGATAAGATTTGTATTACAACATGCTCGGCGCAATTTCATAATCTCAGCAAAAATTTGAAGATGCTTTTGACCTGGGGGCAGATTTTTATTTTCCAGTTTTTCGATTGCCTGGCGCCGTAATGCTTCATAAACGGCCATTTCTTCAATACTTAATTCCACGTTCAAAAGAATATCTGTCCGTGGCGGCAGTTCTTCCATAACCTGATTTTTGGTACGCCGCAGAATAAATGGCTGAATTAGTTTTTTTAGTTGCCGTCTGGCAGTGCGATCCTGATACTTTTCAATGGGGATGGCAAAATTTTTGTTAAAGTGTGCCAGGGAACCCAAAAGGCCAGGGTTGATAAAACGGAACAGATTCCATAGCTCGGCAAGATGATTTTCAATGGGAGTGCCGGTTGTGATTAGCTTGAATTCGCTTTTCAGATTCATGGCTGCCTGGGAGCGTTTAGTCGTAAAATTTTTAATGGCCTGAGCTTCGTCCAGAACAATAGTTTGAAAATTTATTTTGGAAATCATTTTCGCTATATTAGCCTGTTGCAATAAACCATAGCTTATAACCAGCAAATCAAAGGCTTTTAAATTGCCAAGAATTTTTTCCCGGTTGCCGCTTACCAAAGAAATAAAATTTAGTGTCGGCGCAAAGCGTTCGGCTTCAAATTGCCAGTTCATGCAGACTGATAAAGGCGCTACAATAAGAGTTGGTCCCTTGGCAGCTTTTTCCAGAATTATAGAAAGTGCTTCAATGGTTTTGCCAAGTCCCATATCATCAGCCAGGCATGCGCCTACGCCCCAGTGACAAAGGCGGGCAAGCCATTTAAAGCCTTCTTTTTGATAATCGCGCAACTCAGCCTTGAAGGTTGAGGGAACCTTTGGCTTTAATACCCTTGCAGCTGACATCCGTTTTAAATGCGCTTTCCACTCTTTATCGCCCCGAATGCTTCCAATACCTTCTGTTAAATCATCCAAAGAAAGAGCCGCTAAGGGATGAAAACGCAAATCTTTGCCGGATTTATTTGAATATGCTTTAATCTCATCCAGACGATTTCGGAATAATTTGGTCAGCGCCAGAAACTGGCCATCTTTAAGCTGAACAAACCGTCCCGTAGATTTTTCCAGGAGTTTAAAAAGTTCCTGCATTGAAAGTACAAGGTCATTATCGAGTTTCAACTCGCCGGATACAAAAAACCATTCCTGCTGTTTTTTAATTCTGAGATGAAATTTGTTTATATCTGCCTGCTGCCCTATTTTGTAACTTTGTCCTTCAGGCCATTCAACGATTGCCGATTTGTCCAGAGCCTGAAGTTCCAGCAAGGTTTCAAGGCAATCCTCAGCCTTTTCAATATGCCATTCAGCCTCGTTTGCTTCTGATTCTTCAAGTGCAAGAAGTCTGGGGCAGGCTAAAACAGCTTGATTTGCCAGTTTTTTTTCTTTTTCAAGATTACGTTTTGCCTGAAACTGCTGATCTCCTATTTTAGAAATAACAGTTTCGCCCCCCTCTCCAGGCCTGAAATAAGGGCCATCTGTTGAAAACGGACGTGTTAAAAGATTAATCTTTACGCCCTGACCAAAAGGCAAAAGATGAAAATGGGGCTTTGGATCGGCAGATATTTTTTTTGCATCACTAATGCTGCCATCTATCTCTGAATGAACGGTTATGATAGAGGAAACACTTTTAACCGCATCAAGAACCTGTTTTTTTGCTGTGGCAGGAATTTTTATTCCTTTATCAAGTAACCTGGCTATTTGTTTGACTTTTTTACTGATTTCTATAACTTTTATTCGAGTCGGCGATTCCTTGATCAATTGAATTGTATCTTTTGTATTTAAAGCGCCGGAAATTGAAAGTTCAAATTTTCCTCTGGAAGGTTTGCTCACTATCAGTTCAGGTTCACCCTTGACAAACTCCAGTTGAACTGTTGGTGAATTTTCCCAGAAAAGCAGCGGGTGACCTACAAGAGCTGTAAGCGCTTTGGAAGTAAAAGAATATAAAACCTCAGAGCCCCAGATATGTTTTTTTATAATACAGGAGCAGATCTTGATATCTTGTGGTGTTAAAAAATCAAAAGTTTTGATTTGGCTGTGCAAACGTTTCAGGGCAATGGGCCTTCCTTTGCTCCAAACGCCTTTAGCGGTTTTTGTTTGCTCACGCGGTTTGATGTTCCAATTATGATATTTTTCAGAAAAAGTAACAAACCAGACCATGCGCGAAGTTGTATTATTTGGGGTATCATTGGAAGGTCCTTGTTGAATATTGCTCAGTGCCCTTAAAATTTGTTCCCATTTTTCTTCAGGTTTAGCAAGATCAACAATAGTCACGATCCCGGTCTTTTTGCGAAACAAGGCAGCCTTGTTTTTATAAAAGGTGTCGTTTTTTACAAGCTGTGACAGCAACTCGGCAGATTCAGCCGCCAGCCAGTCGTAACCATTTTTTTCAGATTTTTCGTGAAATTTTTTAAGGAGTTTTTGTGCCTTTCCAGCCTTTGTTTTGTCTGTCCAGTAAAGGGATAGAATTTTTATAAAATCATTAAACGTACTTGTTACAAAAGATGGTATTTCCCATGAGATAATAGATTCATCACAATCAGGTTCTCCGTTCCGTGCTTCTAACATATTTAATAAAAAACTGTAGCTACCATGAAAGTAATCATAGATATCCCTTGCTGGAATAATGGCATAATTTTTTGCAGCTTTAAGATTCGTATTTATGCCGCTTCGAATAAGAGCAAAAATGAAAAAGATACCAGGAAGGGTTTTAAAATAGATTTTCCGTTTTCTTGTTGTTTTTTTGAGAAGCTTTAAAGCAGCATTATAATAAGAAATTGATTCTTCGTTTTTGCCGGAAAGAAAAGATAAAAAGCCTTTTAATGTCAAAGCTTCCCATCCTTCAAAATTTGTAAGAATCTGTGTTGCCTTAGATATTTTTCCTTTCAGTATCAACTGTTCTGCAATAACAATTGCTGCTGGATATTTAAATTCCTCCTTGATTGACTTAAAACAATGCTGCAATAACGGAAAAGCATCCTTGTTGATCGGAGCAAGCTGATGTTCGGCATTTTCCAAAAGAGCCTTGAGAACATCCACGAGCAGCTCATCAGGCAAATTTTCAACAAACCAGTCAGCATCAAAAGAGTTTTTAAAAATGTTCACATAAGGATGCGTAGGAAAAAAGTTTACATTTCTGCTATTGTTAAAATAGTTCGCAAGCAGGTGCTTCACATAATTAGTATCTTTTTGATACAGGCCTATCCGGATTTCCCTGATTAGTTGATCATAATTTACGGGCTGTAGTCCTGTTATCCAGGTTTCTTTTTGTGGAATGACCTCCCGAACAACTTTTGCGATTTCGTTAAAATATCCATCCCGAAGAAGCATTCGACTCACAGGTTCTCTAAGCATGTCATTACATCCTAAAAGGGATCTGTCATCCTGTTTGAGAATGCCGTCTGAAATCATTTGCCTGATAAAAGCATTCAGAGCTTGAAATGTAAAAAAATTGCCAGCAGAACTACGAACCTTAAGTTTTCGCAGGCATTTTAATAAAGTAGATTTTGATGTTTCAGTAAATATCACAGAAAGGACATGGACGATTGCCTGGTGTACTGGTGTTAGCTCCATATAAGATTTAATTAGCTTTGCATGCTTTGTGTTAATAGGAGCAGACGATAATTGTGAGGTAAATTTTTTAGTCATTTTATTTAAATAAATTCATAAAGGATTTAAAAGATATACTAATACTTAGGATTGATTCTGAATTTTTGAAGTAAGATAACAAAAATATATATGGCAAGCCCAACTGGAAACAGATAATACCTGTCTGAAGGTTGAATATTTAAAAATGGTGCAATAGCACCAGGGTGAAAACAAATTAATGAAGCTAAAAGGAAAAAAGGAATTTCATACCATTTATTATTAGTAATACAAAAACCTTGCGCAAAACACTCAAAAGCTGACATTCCAATAAATGCCATGGATAAAATTAAAAACGCGTGTGGCATGGAATTTATATTATAAAGCAGCAGGTCAGGATTAAAAATAAACAGAAAAGCAATTACAGATGTCCTGATATCATATAAAAACCCTTGAATGCCAGTAGCAATAGGAGCAGAATCTGCTATTGCAGATGCTGCATAGGCTGCAAGTCCCACAGGAGGAGTGTCATCTGCTAAAATTCCAAAGTAAAAACAGAAAAGATGTGCTCCTATTATTGGAATGGCCAAACCGTATAGTGTTCCGACTTCAACAATTATTGGCGCAGTCAATGATGCCATTACAATGTAAGTTGCAGTTGTAGGCAATCCCATACCTAAAAGAAGAGATGCAAAAGCTGTTATGAAAAGTAACAAGTAGATATTACCATTTGATAGATTTTCCACTATACTTGAGATCATACCACCAATACCCATATTGACTATACCCACAATAATTCCGGCGGTGGCACATGCTATGGCTACAGGAATCATATTTATTGATCCTTGAGACAGACCCTTTAGAATAATCAGCAGCCCTTTGGCAAGCCCTTTTGTGACGTTTTTTTTTTCAATAAAAGCTTTTTTTGATTCCTGATATAAAATAATGACGCATAAAATCACTATGGCTCTGAATGCAGCAAGCTCTGGTGAATGCCTTAAAAGTACAAGTTCGTATAACAAAGATCCTAGCGGGATAAGATAGTGTATTCCTTTTTTGAGGATATCTTTAAATATGGGAATATCTTTTCGTTTGAGGCCTTTGATTCCCAGTTTAGAGGCTTCAAGATGGGTTATGCAAAAAAGCCCGAAATATGATGCCAGCGCAGGAATGGCAGCAGCTTTTATTACACTAGTATAAGGAACATTGACATACTCTGCAATAATAAATGCAGCAGCTCCCATAATAGGGGGCAAAAGCTGTCCATCAGTGCTTGCAGCTACTTCGATTGCTGCAGCTTTTTTTGCAGGGTAGCCAATTTTTTTCATTAAAGGGATGGTAAAAGGACCAGTAGTTACAATATTGGCTATACTGGACCCTGAAATTAATCCGGTTGCTCCGCTTGATACAACAGCAGCTTTTGCTGCCCCTCCTTTAAATTTTCCAAGTATTGATAAAGCAAGATTTATGAAAAAAATGCCAGCCCCAGCTTTGTCTAAAAGTGCTCCAAAAAGTACAAAAAGATAAACAATTGACGCTGATACTCCCAAAGGAATACCATAAATTCCTTCGGTCGAAAGTGTTATGTTGCTGAGATATTTTGTTAAAGAGACTCCTTTAAATGCGAGTATATCCGGCATATGCGAGCCGAGAAATGCGTAAAAGGTAAAAAGTATGGCAATAATTGAAAGAGCCGGGCCTATACTTCTTCTTGCTGCTTCAAATAGAAGTATTATAAGAATAATTCCTGCAATAAGATCTCTTGTTATAGGCATACCAGCTCTCATGGCAATACCTTCATAGTCCACTGCAAGATAAACAGATGCAATAATGCCAAGTGCAGCAAGCACATAGTCGACAAAGGGAACATGGTCTTTAGCTGATAAAAAAGATAGATATTTTACAGACTTTCTCATGCACGGCTTTAACAAAAACAAAAGAGCCATTGCAAAAGCAAGATGTATTGCCCTTGTCTTTGTGCTTTCAAGTATAAAAAAACCTGCTATTGCTAATTGAAAAAGAGCCCATAAGATAGCAAGCGATGCTGTAAGATAGCATTCAACTTTATTTAGGTTGCGCATATTGCAAAGTTGTTCAGGTCACAGAAGCTAACCACCCCCATGCCCTGGCGTTACGATTATCATTGAAGTATACTCGCGCCAATGGTAATGCTGGTTGACAAAGTTTTGTATCATTTTTTTTATGTATAAGACCTGCAAAGGAGGATCGGAACAGAAGCGCTTTTAAGCACTTTATCGGCTACACTGCCGTATACCCATCGTTTCATGCCGGTACGTCCATGGGTTGCCATAACAATGATATCAATTGAGTTTTTGGAAGTATAATCGACAATAATCTCTTCAGGATGACCTACTTCCACGACCGTGTGAGAAGTGATTGATTCTTTTTTTAACTTATCACTTATCGAGTTTAAGTATTCAGAGGAACGTATTTTTCTGTTTTCCATTTGTTCGTCAATATAAAACACAAGATGATTGTCGACTTTGATAATATCGTTTATCGGTGGCAATACTCTAAGCAGGGTTATTTCTGCATTATAAAATTTGGCAATAGATTCAGCATCCAGCATAGCAACTTCGGCCAGAGCTGAACCGTCCAGAGGTAAAAGTATATGTTCGTATTTTTTTATCATAGAAATTTTCCTTGTTGGCTAAGAAAATGAAAACAAATTTTATCATAACTATAGAGCCAGAATTCGAAATCAGCAGCTTTTGTTTATGTTCAGGCAATATCTGTATTGTATGGAATTATTTCGCTAAGATGTCAATATATTATTGATGCTTTTTTATGCTGTAGTATTTATTTGATATTAGTTAAGGTTTGGAGAGATAAATTTTGTAAGACCATTTTCTTTATAGTATTTTAAAGCACCTTTGTGTATGGGGGCAGAAAGGCCTTCAAACATTTTTTTTTTGGTTAATGAGAAATAGGAAGGATGCAGTTTTTTAAAGGCATCAAAGTTTTCAAACACTTCTTTTGTTATCGCATAAACTATTTTTTCATCTAATTGGCTGTGTGTAACAAGAGTTGCCTTGACCCCGATACTTTCAACATCTTTTTTTATAATCGTATTAGGATAGTAAGCTCCAGGAATTATAACTTTTGTGTAATATGGAAATTTGCCGCAGAGTTTTTCAATGCATTTTCCTTTTATGGGAATTATGTTAACTTTGATACGACCGGATGTCGCTTCTTTAATAGCCCCTGCCGGGTGCCCAACAGTATAAAAAAAAGCATCAATTTTTTCGTCCTGCAAAAGGCCTGGTGCTTCAATGGCTTTGGCATATTCAGGTTTGATGTTGCTTAAATCAATTCCAAATGCCTGTAGCACATCTTTTGCGTTTTGAAGCTGGCCAGATCCAGGGTTGCCAAGATTTACTCTTTTGTTTTTAATGTCACTGACTTTTTGTATGCCACTTGATGCTGATGCAACAAGTGTAATTGATTCAGAATGTATTGAAAACACAGATCTTAATTTTTTTTTAGGGCCTTTTTTAGACCATTCTGCCATTCCATAATATGCCTGATACTGCCTGTCAGATTGAACTATGCCAAACTCAAGATTTTTACTTAATACAGCATTTATGTTGTAAACAGAACCAGCTGTTGATTCAACTGTTGCTTTAATATGATACTTTTTATATTTATTATTAACCATTTTGCTGATTGCGCCACCTGTGGGATAATAGACACCTGTCACACCGCCTGTGCCGATTGTGATAAATTGTTTGCCTGATACAGGTGAGCTACCTGTTAGAGCATAAAAAAAAATAAATAAGCAAAACAGATTTAAACTTTTCATGGCATCCTCATTTAAGATTATAGTTTTTTATAATTAATTATAATATTATATAATTTAGCAGTTAATATAAAAAAATACAATACAACAAGAGAATAATAACAGGGCAATTGCATCAAAATCCAGCACTTTTTTGATTCTAAACAAATCAATAAGTTACGAATATTATTTTATAACAAGCGTTGATAAACTTGTTATATTGCAATATATAACCATTTGATTTTTAAGATTTAAATTTTTGATGCAATTGCCCTGAGAATAATAGCTTACATTTACGCTTTATATATGGTAAAAATTAAATTTAATTAATTGTTTTTTAAAAGGAGCTTGTTTTTTTAAAAGTAGTTATTTTTTGAATTATAAACAAAGATAAAACAATGGAAATAAAAACAGATTTTTTGGTAATAGGCAGTGGCGTGGCAGGACTTACATTTGCACTTAAAGTAGCTAAATATGGAAGTGTTGCCATAGTAACCAAAAAGGAAGTGGCAGATAGCAATACATCTCTTGCACAAGGAGGTATAGCTTCTGTATTTGGCTGTTCTGATTCTTTTGATCTTCATATAGAGGATACACTTAATGCAGGCGATGGTATCTGCAACAAAGAAGTCGTTGAATTAGTTGTAAAAAACGGACCTTCCAGAATCCATGAGCTGATTGATATAGGTGTTAGCTTCAATATCAAAGAAGACAAAAAGCCAGGTAATAAGGATTTTACGGATTTTGAAAACAATTTTGATTTGGGACGTGAAGGCGGCCATTCTCAAAAACGAATTGTACGTGCTGAGGATATGACAGGAATTGAAGTTGAAACTGTTCTTGTTAATCATACAAAACGCAATAATAATATTACATTGTATGAAAATCATATTGCGATAGATCTGATAACATATTCAACTCGTATTAAAAGGGGACTTGTAACAACTTTTCATAATGACTACTGTTGTGGAGCATATGTGCTGGACAGAACTACTAACAAGGTAAAAACATTTTGTTCTAAAATAGCACTCCTTGCCACAGGAGGAGCCGGTAAAGTATATCTTTATACCAGCAACCCTGACATTGCAACAGGTGATGGGATAGCAATGGGATATAGAACAGGGGCAACTGTAGCAAATCTCGAATTTGTACAGTTTCATCCCACATGTTTATACCATCCTGATGCTAAAAATTTCCTGATTTCTGAAGCTGTAAGAGGCGAGGGCGGAGTACTTATTGATTCAGCAGGAACCCCTTTTATGAAAAAGTATGCTCCACAAGGCGATTTATCCTGTCGGGATGTTGTTGCACGTGCTATTGATACAGAACTTAAAAAAAGTGGGGATGACTCTGTTTTCCTTGATATTTCCCACAAGAATTCAAATTGTATTGTAAAACGTTTTCCTAATTTGTATAAAAAATGTCTTACATTTAATATAGATATGACAAAAGATCCTTTACCAGTTGTTCCTGCAGCTCACTATATGTGCGGTGGTGTTGTAACTGACATGTTTGGTCAAACAGATATTCACAGGTTATATGCCATTGGAGAAACAGCATGCACAGGGCTACATGGTGCAAACAGGTTGGCAAGCAATTCTCTGATCGAGGCATTAGTCTATGCAGATACAGCTTCTAAACAGGCTGTAAAAGATTTACATTCACTTGATTTTGCATCCACACCTTCTCCTCCTCCATGGGATGAGGTCGGAACAACAGATAGTGATGAATTAATTATGATTTCACATAACTGGGATGAAATAAGAAGGATTATGTGGAACTACGTTGGAATAGTAAGGTCAGATAAAAGACTTGCCAGGGCAAAAAGAAGGATTGTTAACATACAAAATGAAATAAAGGAATATTACTGGAATTTTAAAGTTTCAGCAGATCTTATTGAACTTAGAAACATTGCAACTGTAGCGGAATTAGTCATTCAATGTGCAATGCATAGAAAGGAAAGCCGTGGCCTTCATTATAATATTGAATATCCGGATAAAGATGGAAAACGATGGGAAAAAGACACAATTATTAGAAGACCATTTATTGGATAAATAGATAACATATGCGGTTAAATTATTCAATTGCCGTGGGAAGTATAGATTTATAATTGACAACTAAACATTTTGTATTATAATTTATAAAAATTAAGTTAATTTTTATAAATTATATTTTTTTTTAAAATCATCTGTTTTACAATAATTATATCAGCATTTCATAGTCTTTTTATAGCCAAAATATTCATAGCTATTTTTTATAAACAAATATGATTTATTCAATATAATTATGTAGATTTTAAAGTGATAGGAGCTAAATGAGCACCAAACGTGATTTTTATGAAATCCTTAATATAGAGCGTAATGCCTCAAATGATGAAATAAAATCTGCTTATCGTAAACTTGCACTAAAATATCATCCAGATAAAAATCCAGGCAACAATGAAGCTGAAGAGAAGTTTAAAGAAGCTGCTGAAGCTTATGCAATTTTAAAGGATTCTCAGAAACGTGAAAGATATGATCAGTATGGGCATCAGGGCCTTGAAGGATCTAGTTTCTCTGGATTTGATGATATATTTTCAAGTTTTGGAGATATATTTGAAGATTTTTTTGGATTTGGATTTTCATCAAGCCGAAAACGGAATAGACAGCAAAATGGTGCAAACCTTCGTTATGATTTACCCCTCAGTTTTATGGAAGCGGCATTTGGAATTGAAAATGAAATCAAGATAAAAAAAACAGAAGTATGTTCATCCTGTAATGGCACTGCATGTGAAAAGGGAACACAACCTGAAAATTGTGGATACTGCCATGGAACAGGTCAAGTATCCCGTTCACAGGGTTTTTTTGTTGTTAGAACAACATGTTCTCACTGTAGTGGAAATGGTCAGATGATTAGCCATCCATGCATTGATTGCAAAGGTACAGGGCAAGTTGATGTCACTAAAAAAGTTGTCATAAAGATTCCAGGAGGTGTTGATAATGGTTCAAGACTCAGGCTGACAGGTGAAGGCGAATCTGGTATAAATGGTGGGCGTCCAGGAGATTTATATGTTTTTATTACTGTTGATCCCCATGAATTTTTTGAACGCAATGATACAGATGTTATCTGTCACATACCAATTTCCATGGTACAGGCTGCATTAGGTGCAACAATAAATGTGCCAACACTTAAAGACGAGACAACGCTTAATATTCCAAAAGGGACTCAGTATGGAGACCAATTTAGATTAAAAGGGCAAGGTATCCCTTCATTATCCACTGGTAGACGTGGTAACCAGATTATAAAAGTTGTTATAAAAACACCTACAAATATTAGTAAAAAACAAGAATCACTACTAAAGGAATTTGCAAAGCTTGAATCAAATACATTTGCTGATAAAATAAAAAATATACTTAAAGCTGGTCAAGAAAAAATTGCCAAATAGTTATTTAATTTAAAAGAAAGATTTTTTTTAATTATGTATGAATTAAAAATTGTAACTCACTTTGCAGCAGCACATCAACTTAAAATGGTTACGAAAAAGTGTGAAAAACTTCACGGCCATAACTGGAAAATTGAAGTCTGTGTAGCTGGCACATCTTTAAACGCTATGGGCGTTTTAATTGATTTCGGAGAATTAAAGACATATGTGTCAGAAATTTTAGCAAAAATTGACCATCAGTTTCTCAATGACCTTAGCTTTTTTCAAAATATCAATCCATCATCGGAAAACATTGCTTACTATATCGCAACAGAACTTCAGAAAAGCATTGATAATGATTTTCTGAAGGTTGTAAGTGTTACAGCATGGGAAACAGAAAATGCCTGTGCTACATATAAATGTTAAAAAATTATATGTTAACAATGAAAAAGTTTCTTAAATAGAGCTGTTGCTTAAGGTAAAAATAAAGTATTTTAAATTTTTATGGTTTGCTTAGGGATTAAAGTTAAAGTGAGCATGTATGTTTATTTATTTATTTATTCAAATGAGCTAAAAGATCCTTTTTTGAAATAATTATATCTACATTTTTAATGTGTTGTTTAATATTATCTATTCCGCCTTCCTGGCGATCAATAAGTACTATAACTTTTATCACATTTAACCCTTCACTTTGAGCTCGTTGAATAGCTTTTATTGTAGAGCCCCCTGTTGTTACAACATCCTCTATAATTACAACATTATCTCCTTTTTTTACGTCTCCTTCAAGCCACTTGATAATTCCATGATCTTTTTGCTTTTTGCGGATTGAAAAAGCACTGATTGGATTTTTATTTATCTCGGAAGTGAAAGAGGTCGCTATAGCTATTGGATCAGCTCCAAAAGAAAGACCTCCAATTCCGCTGATTTTATCCTTTTTAATCATGTCGTATACAAGTTGGCCAATCAAAAATATGCCTCTGGCACTTAATGTAGTTGGTTTACAATTTATATAAAATTGACTCATTTTCCCTGAAGCTAATTTAAATACCGGCTTGTCACTATATTGAAACGATTTGCAACAAATAATTTCTATAAGCTCTTGCTTTACAATTATATAATCCATATTTATTATATGCCTTTATGATTACCAAAAAAACTGTTCAAAAATTATAATTTTCTTTATTATGTCTCAATAAGGTAGATGTCAATAGAAGATTTTAACACAATGCAGAAATTATTATACAAAATATTTTAATAGTTTATTGATTTAATATTGATATATAGACATAAAAATGGTTAAAATAAGTATATGTATATAAATTTTACATATCAATTATACCTTAAAAGTTTAAAAGAAGATTTGAAAATTTCTTAGAATAGAAAATTATTTAAAAAAAGTCTATGAACAAAAAAGAGAAATATGGCATTCATAGCTTCGTTCGTAATAACCATGAAAACAAGAAGCCATTTATTATAAGTTTGTTTCATGTTAATAAAAACTTTGCCCATAAAAAAGCACTGATTGATATCACGTTTAATGTTGCTTATAATGAATTGCTTGTCATTAACGGGCCAAGTGGATCAGGCAAATCAACTCTACTTAAACTTTTTTATCTTAAAGAGTCCGTTTCTAAAGGACAAATATTGATTAATGGCATAAATTTGTCGAGAATCCATAAAAAAAAGCTTTCTTCATTTAGAAAGAATTTCGGAATAATTTTTCAGGATTGCAAACTGATTCCAGCTAAAACCGTATTTGAAAATATTGCCATTATTCTTAAAATAGTCGGCAAATCAAAGCAGTTGATTCTGCAAAGAGTAAATGATGTGCTTGAGATGGTTGGATTGGAAGAAAAAAAGGATTTATTTCCTGATAGTTTGTCATTCTGTGAACAGAAAATAATAGCAGCTGCACGTGCAGTTGTTGGCAGGCCAAAGATACTCATTGCAGATGAACCCTTTTTAGGTATGGATTGCAAATCTGCTGACATAATTGCTAATTTAATTAAAAGGTGCCATCAACATGGTTCAACCGTCATAATTGCAACCCATGACAAAGAGCTTATAAATAAAACCGGTGGAAGATTAATTCGTTTAGATCAGGGACAATTGACATAAAGTGTTCGACAGGCTGTTATAAAATGCAATTTATCCAATTTCTGCGTTAGAAAATTAATTTGATCCGCTCAAATACTACCTGATATACCTGTGTCCAAATTAATTTTCCGCCTTGAACCTGAAGAAATTTTTATTCCGCAAGCAGCCTGTCTATTGGAAAAAGTTGTTTTTATTATTACATTAAAATCCTACCGTAGTGCTACAATTTGTTTTTCAATACAACATTTCAAACGAACAAAAATAAACACTTATGACTTTTATACTAAAAAGAACTGTTCAGGACGTCATGGAAAATAAGCTTTATAACATGATAATAATTATCACTATTGCTTTATCTACGTTAATTTCCAGCTCAATTGTTCTTGTTTTCTCAAACGTGAACAGTTCTTTGAATTCATGGAAAAAAGGGATCAAGATAATTGCTTACCTTAAGCATGACGTGCCGAAACAAAAAATATTAAGTTATAAAAATGAGATCTGCGATATTAAAGGAATTGATAATGTCGTATATGTTGCAAAGCATGATGCATTATTACGGTTGGAACAACAGATAAAAAAGGCTTCTCATCTTATTGGCATTCTTAATACTAATCCCCTTCCAGATGCTTTTGAGATCAGTATATTGCCAGACTTTTATCCATTGGATAAAATGAAAATTCTGGCCGAAAAGATAAAAGCACTTTCTATTGTATCAGAAGTTGAATGCGGAGGAAGATGGATAGAAAGATTTCAATCCTTTTTTGAATTTTTAAGTTCAACTGGTATTGTTTTCTGCATTATATTTTTTACTATCTCTATAATAATTATAATTAATGTGTTTTGTCTTATATACAATTCAAGGCAAAAAGAAATTGAGATAATGCGTCTTATTGGTGCTTCTGACCAATTTATTAAAATACCTTTTTACATTCAAAGTGTTTTTCAGGGACTATCAGGTGGCATAATAGGTGTTATCCTGCTATGGGCTACCTATTTGTTTATTGCTTTGCTTGCCTCAGATGGCTATAAAGATATTTTTTCTGAAATACATTTTATATCTTTTCAGGTTGTGTCGGAAATAGTGTTTTTCAGCATGATGATAGGATTTTTAGGATGTTATCTCTCGATCAAGCATTACTTAAAAATGTAATTTTCTTAATCTTTTAATTAGATGACATTTTAATACTTATTATGATAACATAACTTAAGAAGAAAAGATAAAATTATATAACTTACAATTTTTTGACTGACATAGAAGCGATCAACAGCGCCAGAAAAGAAATTAGATGATTTTATCCACAAAGTTATCAATCGGAATTAAATAAAATGAAGAAAGATATTATCTGCTTGTTAAATTTTTTCAAACTGGCATATGAAAAAAAAAACAAATTTCCATTATATTATATCGTATGTTCAATTAATTTTTTTTTAATTTTACTTATAGTTTTAGCAATAAACCATACAATGATTATTAGTTTTACCTATGGTTCGGATGGAAATTTTCAAGCAAAGGATATTAAAAAAAACGTTTTTTTAATCATAAAAAAACTGGACAATATAGAAAAAAAAATAAAAGAAAATGTTATAAAGTCCGATAAATTGTTAAATAAAATAAAAAAAAATAAAATGATGTTGTCTAATCGAATTGTCTGTTTCTATAAACTTTACTGGCGAGAGAAGACACATTTGCCTTTATCAACAGAATTTATACATGATTTATATGGGCAAAAAATATTGGGATACTTATTGTCAAATGATAAATACATTAGTCAGAAGCTTGTAACAGATAGAAGAAAGCTTATTGCAACAAAGAATAAACTGAACAGACAAAAAAAAGAAAAAATCAAATTATATTCAAATTATCAAAATCAAATCAGGATGTTATCTGATGAAAGAAAAAAACGTTTAGAAATCCTTGCAAAAGCAAAAAAAAAGAATAGTTACATTGAATCTTTAAGCATGCCTGCTGCTTCAATTATGAATAATGAGGGAGTTAAAAAAAAAAGCTGTATAATAATTAAGGAAAAACAAAATGTTAAGGTTTCTGAAAAACATTTTACTTATTTTAAAAAGTCGTTTAAAATGCCTGTAAATGGGAAAATTGTTTCATGTTTCGGTGAATCTATAAATCCTGAATCAAAGAGCATGGTTTATAGAAATGGTATTGATATTAAAGCTGATAAAGGAGAACCAATATACGCTGTATTACCAGGAAGAATTCTTTTTTCCAGATGGCTTAAAGGATATGGCAATATGATTATCATAGATCATGGAGAAAGTTATTATTCAGTTTATGCCCATACTAAAGAAATGTTTAAAACCAAAGGCCAAAAGGTAGAAGAAGGTGAAGTCATTGCTACTGTGGGTGACTCATGTTCCAAGATTGGTTCAAAACTATACTTTGAGATAAGACATCACGGAAAATCAATGGATCCTCTTTTATGGTTAAAAAAAAGTTAATAAGCATAAAGACATAAATATTTAAAAAATTTGACATTCTCCTTACTATTTGAAATTGTAAAATCTAAACAGTAAGGGAAGATTATTGAAAATTTCCCAATAAAGAATGGGTATCAGAACTCTACCTGGAGTGTCCCCTTGATTACTTTTGAGGTAAATAAAAAGCTGAGCTTAAATGCAAGTTCAAAAACTGTAACACGAGCTCTAAACCAAAGGACACCTTAGTGGCATTATAACAAAGGCACACTGCATAACCCAAATAAGGTTTAACTTTAATGCCTATGAAAATTATTATAGTTATTTATGTCTATATATTTAGTATGTGAAACATGTCAAATATAATGCTTTAAACTATTTCATAACATTTGTGAGACAACGCGTTTATGTCTATTATAAATAGCTTCTGAAAAATTCCTTGATTATCTGGTTTTTAATGGCGGCGTAATAAAAAATGCATCCAAAAGTACGACAAAAGCATTGTTATGTGATGGTTTCAATGTATTAAAAAACAATAAATGTTTATTTATTATTAAGCGATTAAATAGTATTTTTTTGTGGTTATTTTGCTGTAATTGATAAGGAGCTACGGATATGAAACATAAAAAACTTTGGTTTGTGATATTATTTGCAGTAGTTTTTTTGGCAATAGGAATAGGGTTCTACAGCAATAGTGCTGCAAAGGATGAGGAAGCTTATAAGTATCTAAAAACTTTCGCTAAAATAATTGAACTGATTGAAGAGAACTATGTTGATCCTGTTGATACAAAAAAATTGATACAAAAAGCAATACAGGGAATGATAAGCAGTCTTGATCCGCATTCACAGTTTCTTCCACCTGAAGCATTTAAGGAGCTTCAAGTGGACACGAAAGGTAAGTTTGGAGGAATAGGAATTGTAATAACAAAACCCAAAGGCATTTTGACTGTAATTGCTCCAATTGAAGGTACGCCTGCTTTTAAAGCTGGTATTAAGGCTAAAGATATTATTGCTAAAGTAAATGGCGAAAACACCAGAGATATGATGCTGTGGGAAGCTGTTAAAAAAATGCGGGGTCAAAAAGGAACTCAATTAGTGATTACTATATTGCGAAAAGACGTTCCAGAACCAATTGAATTTACGCTTACGCGGGATGTTATTCCCATAGAAAGCGTTAAGTCTATAGCAATAACACAGGAATATGGATATATAAGGATTACAAATTTTCAGGAAAATACTTCGGAAGATTTAAAAAAGTCTCTATTAAAATTAGAATCAGGCAACACAGCTTTAAAAGGGCTTATTCTTGATCTTCGTGATAATCCTGGAGGTTTGTTAAGTCAGGCAATTAAGGTTTCTGACCTTTTCATCAATGAAGGTTTAATAGTATCTATTTCCGGGAGAAACGACAAACATACCAAACATTTTAGAGCACATAAAAATAAAGTAGTCCGTGAATATCCCATTGTAGCTTTGGTTAACGGAGGTAGCGCCAGTGCATCTGAAATCGTTGCAGGAGCGCTTCAGGATCACAAAAAAGCTCTCATTTTAGGTACAGTATCTTTTGGTAAGGGTTCTGTTCAGACAGTTGAACAGCTTCGCGATGGATATGGTTTTAAATTTACAATTGCAAGATATTATACTCCAGATGGAAGATCTATTCAGGCACAAGGTATCATACCAGATATAAAAGTTAAATACAGAGCTATGAATGTTAAGGAGGCAAACAAAGATACTGAAGACAACACAATCAAGGAAAAGGATCTTTTGAACCATCTTGGTGCAGAACCAAATAAAAAGCAGAACGATAATAAAATAAAAAATAAAAATGAACCAATTGAAGATGATGCTAATTACAGATATGGACATTTAAAGGTTAAACAACTTATGAGAGATAATCAACTTGTTCGGGCTCTTGAACTGCTTAAAAGTTATGGAATTTTTAAAAACCTCAAAGGTTAAGGACTTAAAAACAAAGTATTTATTAAATTGCTATGTTTTCAAAATATAGCAATTTTAAAAAAAGGAAACGGTTTATTATTTAAATTGTTAAAAAAAATTTTTGCAGGAATTTTTTTATTATTTCTTATAGTTCTGGTCACTGGATTTTTGTTTCGCTACCTGACTATTACCAAAGAAGACAAACATATTTTAAAAAAGTTTTTAATATTACAACAATATATTAATGCCCCTGTTTATGAAATTTTTCCAAAAGATGTTGCACCCCGTAAAAAGATTGTTTTTCCCCTTAAACATAAACCGCATAAGAAAAGTAAAGTTGCTATAATCATAGATGATATTGGCTATAATAAAAAGATAGCTAAAAAATTTCTTATGCTTGATGCAGTTATTACCTTTTCGATTTTGCCGTTGAGTCCTTTTGGCAAATCCATTGCCATAGCAGCTAAAAAAAAATCTGTAGAGATAATGCTTCATTTACCCATGGAACCTTTGGAATATCCAAAGGTAAATCCAGGCTCTGGTGTACTTATGACTTCTATGACACCGGATCAATTGCAACATCAACTAATAAAAAACATTGACTCGATACCTTATATAAAAGGTGTCAACAATCATATGGGTTCAAAGATGACGGTTTTTTCAAACCAAATGTATCAGATTTTTGCCATTTTGAAAAAAAAAAAGCTTTTTTTTATTGATAGCCGTACAACGCCTGAAAGTCTTTGCAAACCTTGTGCACGACTTTTAGAATTACCTTTTGCTCAAAGGGATGTATTTCTTGACCATAAAAAAAATGCTGATTTCATACGCAAACAAATCAATCTTCTTGTTGATATTGCAAAATGTCAGGGCATAGCAATTGGTATAGCCCATCCATACAAGCTAACATATAATGTTTTAAAAGAAATGCTGCCTGATTTAAAACAAAAGGTTCTACTTGTTTCTGCCTCAAAGGTTGTACATCTTATGGGACAAAAAAAATAAATTAATTGTGTGTAATTTGTTCTTTTTGTCTGTACCCCTACAGAAAAATAACAGGTGCGGCTATTTCTCTGGTTTATGGCGAACTATATTTGTTGACATCCTGCGAAATAAAATGTATATATGTATTTAAAATTTCTTACATACATTATTTATTAGGGAAAGGGCTATGGAATTTTGGAGGGTTCCGCTTGATGCGGATGAAATACAAGTTGCTCGGGGAATTATATTTATATTGGAAGATCGCTGTAAAGGATGTGGATATTGCATTGAATTTTGCCCACGATCTGTTTTGGAATCTTCGCCAAAGTTTAATAAAAAAGGGTATCATCCACCGTCAATTAAAAGCCCTGACGAGTGTGTAAATTGTCACTATTGTGAAATTATCTGCCCGGAATTTGCCATTTATTCTGTTGAAGCTGCCTCAGTTAGTGTTCGTCCATAAATGAGGATTGTTTTTTCCGTATAACTAAAGATGTTGGGCAATAAGATCATTTATAGGCTGACACAAGTTAGTAGTAATAAAAAATAAAAACTTTTGTGTTTTTCAACAATGCCTTATTAATATTCACATTGGCGATTGTAGATTCATAACATTTAATATGCGAGGTAAATGATGAAACCAGGTTCAGGTGGTGTTCTCACAGGTGAACATTACATTACAGGTGATGTGGCATGTGCTGAAGGTGCATTGGCAGCAGGATGTCGTTTTTTTGGTGGATATCCGATAACACCTGCTACCGAAGTTTCTGAACATATGTCTTCAAGGCTGCCTATGGTAGGTGGAACATTTATACAAATGGAAGATGAAATAGCTGCTATGGCATCAATTCTTGGCGCATCATGGGCAGGAGTCAAAAGCATGACTGCTACTTCTGGACCAGGGTTTAGCTTGATGATGGAAAATATCGGTCTTGGAATCTGTACTGAAACTCCATGCGTCATTGTAAATGTGCAAAGAGGAGGTCCATCCACAGGTTTGCCAACCCAGGCGGCACAAGGTGATATGATGCAGGCCAGATGGGGGTCCCATGGGCATTATGAAATAATTGCTCTATCGCCGTCATCGCCCCAGGATATTTTTTATCAAACGATTCTTGCGTTTAATTATAGCGAGAAATATCGTATTCCCGTACTTATAATGACAGATGAAATTATAGGTCATATGAGTGAGAAAGTTATTATTCCGGATGCATGCGAGATTAAGCTTGTTTCCAGGCCAAAGCCCAAAGGAGGAAGAAAAGATCGTTTTAAACCCTTTGAGCCTGGTCCAAATGGAGTGGCTCCAATGCCTTCTGCAGGTGAGGGCTATAACATGCACATAACAGGATTAACTCATAGTGAGAATGGCTATCCAGACATGAGTGTTGATGCTCAGGAAGAAATGCTTTCCCGCATTACCGGAAAAATACACAATAATTTAGATGATATCATAAAAACTGAAAGTTATTGTTTGGATGATGCTGAAATTGTAATTATCTCCTATGGCATTTCAGCTAGAACAAGCTTTGCAGCAGTCGATCAAGCCCGAAAGTATGGAATCAAAGCAGGTTTTTTACGTTTGATTACTGTCTGGCCCTTTCCGGAAGATATAATTCGGCGTATGGCTGAAAGAGTAAAAGGATTTGTTACTGTTGAAATTAATCTTGGTCAAATACATCTTGAAGTACAAAGATGTATTGAAGGAAAAGCACCTGCCATTTTAGTGGGACACCCTGGAGGGACTATTATTGCCCCGGATTTTGTTACAAAAGCATTAATGGAGGCTTTTTAGCATGAAAAAAAATTTAAAAAAGTCAAACAAAGAGCCAGGTCATCCCTTAGATAGCCTTTTGAGGAAAAGTCGTATTCCCCATATCTGGTGTCCTGGATGTGGTATTGGAACAGCTTTTGCTTCATGCCTTACAGCCATAAAAGGAAGCGATACAAATCTTGAGAATTTTGTCATGGTTTCTGGAATTGGCTGTACCGGACGAGCTGCAGGTTATGCCAAACTGGATTCTTTCCATACAACCCACGGTAGAGCAATTCCATTTGCAACAGGTATGAAACTGGCAAATTCTGAGCTAAACGTTGTAGTTTTTAGTGGCGATGGAGATTTATTTGCCATAGGAGGCAATCATTTTATTCATGCCGCAAGACGCAATGCTGACATTACAGTTATTTGTGTGAATAACTTAAATTATGGCATGACAGGAGGTCAGGTCGCAGCTACAACACCTTATAAGGCAAAAACAACTACAACTACCATGGGCAATCCTGAAACTCCTTTTAATTTACCATTGCTTGCCTTTGCTTCAGGAGCAACCTTTGTGGCCAGATGGACAATACTGCATACTCGCGATTTAACCGAATCAATAGAGCAGGCTTTATCAAAAAAAGGATTTTCATTTATTGAAGTTCTTTCGCCTTGCCCTGTTAATTACGGACGACGTAACAAACAAAAGAATCTGGATGTATTAAATATTTATCGTGAAAATACTATAATAAAAAACGGCATCAATCCAACTGAGATTGAAACTGATTCTGAAAAAACTATTACACTTGGCAATTTTATTGATTCAGACAGGCTAACATATATGGAAAGATACAATAAAATTTGCAGACAGGATTAATTTTTTCTATCTCTATAAGCAATTTTTTAAGAGTTTTAGAAATAATAATTTTAATCTAAACAAAATGGATTACGATTTAAATGAGTAACAAACAAAATAAGGATGCATCAGAAAAACAGATACTAATTACAGGCTTTGGAGGGCAGGGAATAATATTGGCTGGCAGGATTATTGGAACTTCAGCTGCTTTAGGCGACAAAAAAGAAAGCACTTTTGTTCAATCCTATGGTCCTGAATCAAGGGGAGGAGCATGCTGTGCTCAGGTTATAATTTCAAACAAAATTATTCATTATCCATATATAAAACATCCGGATATTCTTGTTTGCATGTCCCAGGGCGGATATGACAAGTTCATTTCACAGAAAAAAGAAGAGGGAATTTTGTTGATTGACCAGGATCTTGTTCATCCTAAAAAAAGAGAAAGCAATTTTTTTGCCATTCCAGCTACCCGTATTGCAGAGGAGTTAGGGCGGAAGATGATGGCCAATATTATTATGATAGGATTTCTCAAAGCCATTACTGATGCTATTTCAATGGATTCTGCAAAAAATGCAATTGCCAGCCTAGTGCCAAAGGGAACAGAAAATCAAAATATAAAAGCTTTTCAAAAAGGTTGCGATTATGGTTTTGCCATACTTAAAGGGTCAAAGAAAAAAGCATTAGGTAAAACAGGAGTTGCTACATGAAACGACCAAAGGATCGTCTTAATAAAGTCGTTGTTATTGGCGCAACACCGGCAGGAGTAGCGGCAACCGATAAACTTGGCGAGCTAGGCATTCCTGTTGTTCTTGTGGATTCAGATGTAGATCTGGACTGGAAATTTTCATCTCAAGAGATTATGCTTAAGTCAAAAATACCATTAAATTATGCTTTCAGGTCAAAGCTTATACGTATTCTGCGGAATCCAGGAATCAAGTGTTTGATGCCTGGCGAAGTTACACAGATAAAACATAGTTCACAGGGTTTTCGTATTTCAATAAAACAGCATCCTACATATATTGACTCAAAAAGATGTGTTTTATGTGGACGTTGTAGCGAAATTTGTCCGGTTTTAGTATCGGAAAAAAAAGCCATAAACTTTGTCAGTAGAAGAAGTCTTCCTGCTGCACCTTTTATTGACAAAAAGCGTCAACCTTTATGTCAGGAAGGCTGTCCTTTAAACGTTAATGTACAAGGTTATCTGGCTCTTGCAAAAGCGAAGAAGTTTACAGAGGCTTTATCTTTAATCAGGCAAGAAAATATTTTACCAGGGATTTGCGGGCGTATTTGTACACATCCATGTGAAGCATCATGCAGAAGAGGAGAATTAGACAGCCCCATTGCTATAAAAGATATTAAAAGGTTTTTAGTAGATTGCGAAATTGCAAATCATAAAAAATTGCAAAAAAAATCAACTGCATGCAATTGCGAAAAAATAGCTATTGTTGGGTCTGGTCCTGCTGGACTTGCTGCTGCAAATGAATTGGTACAATATGGATATCAGGTTACAGTTTTCGAAAAAGAAAAATCAGCAGGTGGATTGTTGCGTTATGGAATAGGCGCTCATCGCTTACCAAGGAACATTCTGGATTATGAGTTGAATTATCTGGAAAATCTGGGAGTAAAATTGGTTTGTTCCTGTAATGTTGATTTTACACAAGATACAGATAGGCTTAAAAAAGAATTCAAGGCGGTTATTTTTGCAACAGGAGCCTGGAGGGATCGAAGAATTGGTGTACCTGGGGAAAACATTAAGGAAGTTGAAGGTTGTTTATCATTTTTGACAAGATTTAACCGTGGCAAAATTAACTATATTAATGAAAAAGTAGCTGTTATAGGAGATGGAAATTCCGCTTTTGACCTGGCTAGAACACTTGTTCGTCTTGGCAGCAAAGTTTTTCTAATATCCTGGTTTTCTGAAAATATGCTTCCTGCTGACCCTGAAGAAATTGATAGTGCTATAGAAGAAGGCGTTTCAATAGTTTACTCCACACAGGTGGTAGCATTTATTGAACAAAACTCGAAACTTGCTGTTATACGTTGTATGCCAACAGAGTTAGGAGAATCTGATATACATGGAGTAAAGTGGCCAAAAATTGTTGATGGAAGCAAGCCTTTTGACTTGACGTTTGATGGAGCTTTTGTTGCAATTGGTCAGACAGGCCCTTTTAAGGAAGCAAAAAACAATTGCAGGTTTAAAACCAGTGAATTTGGCTATATTTTGGCAGATGAGTCGTTTCGTACAACCTGCAATAGAGTATATGCAGCAGGGGATGCTGTTTCCGGGCCTTCATCTGTTGTAGATGCTATGGCGCATGGCAAGATGGCAGCTCAAAAAGTTCATAATGATATTTCACGTCAACAAATTGAAAATTTAAAACCTTTAAGACCTTTAGACAAGGATTTTAATGATATTTTGTCGGATGTTCCTTCTATGGCACGATCTGTTATGCCTGAGGTGCAGCCTGCTGGTCGGAAAAACAATTTCAAAGAGGTTGCATTAGGGCTTAGTGAATCGCAAGCTGTTTCTGAAGCTGAAAGGTGTCTGCAATGCGGTATTTGTTCGATGTGTATGCAGTGTGTTTCGGTGTGCGAACAAATTGGTGCAATTAAACATGATGCGCAATCTGTAGAAAGTGTGGAAAACGCTGGAGTAGTTATCATTGCTGATGCAAAAATTGCTCCTAACATTAGAGGAGAAGATATTATAAGAGCCTATTTCCCTAAAGCTGCAAAACCTGATGTTTATGCCATAATTTTAAGTGGGTTTGCTGCAGCATCAAGAGCCATGGTTCTTCTTAACAAAAGTTCTCAATGGCCTCGGGGGCATGGTGTATTGTCCACTTCTCCTGATCCAGGGCTTTCGTCTGATATACGTATCGGTATTTTTGCATGCACATGCAATGAATCTTTTGGGTGGATAGATGGCATGGGTGAGCATGTTGAAAAATTAAGCCTGGCAAAAGATGTTGTACATGCCGAAGTTGTAACAGCAGCTTGTATCCCTGAAGAAATATCTAGTATGATCAGGACAATTCGGGAAAAAGGAATAACCAGGGTAGTGCTTGCATCCTGTGTATGCTGTCCTTTGAACTTTATATGCAGTTCATGTACAGACCAAAGAAGCAGATTAAAAGATGCACTTTTTAAAGGAACTGGAATAAGCCGTGCAATGGTAGAAACATGCAACTTAAGAGGTGAAGTTTTATGCCTTATAAAAAAAGATGTCAATCTTGCATTTAAACGGTTTAAAGGCCTTTTAAACCGCTCAGTAAAACGGGCTAAAAAGCTTAAACCCTTGCCTGCTCCTGTACGAGACTACAATTTTTCAACAGCTGTTGTTGGTGAGTCTGAGGCAGCAATAAGCAGTGCCCTTGCGTTAGCTGAAGTGGGCCTAGATGTTGTTATGTTTGGAATGTCTGATAAGCCGCTGTCTGATAAGCTTATTCATACAAACATACAATATTTTAAAGTTTCTCTGGTTAAGGGATTTAGTGGAACTTTAGGAAATTTTCAGATATTTATTGAGTCAGAGCATTCTAAACAGACTCTTCAGGTGGGAGCTGTTATTATGGGTGAAAAATCAAGAAAAAATATTCAATATATTCACCAAGACGGTGTTTCAAGCCGCATAATATCATACTCCATGCAGAAATATGGAATTCCTGAAATTCCATATTTAGATCCTGGCACAACTTCTATTTCCGGACTTTATCTTGCTGATCCGCCTGGTATAAATATTTCTAAAAGAAAAAAAGGCGCAGCAGCAGCAGTTATGGCAGCAGCCATAATGCCAAGGGGGCCGCGTCAAAGCAAGGGCTTTACAGTTGTTGTGGAAAAAGATATTTGCCGCGGCTGTGCTCGATGTATTCGTGTTTGCCCTTCCCATGCCATTACCTTATACAGCAATAAAGTGGGAGGCTGGTTTGCTTCGGTGGATGAAGTGCTTTGTAAGGGCTGTGGTACCTGCATATCTGTATGCCCTTCAAATGCTGCAGACAGCCCATATCGTGACCAGAAATATCTTGAGCAGGCAATTGAGGAAATATTGGAAGACTAACATAATAGTACTTGCAGCTTTTAAAAAGTGCATTGCAGATTTTTAAAACCAAAATCTGCATTTTTTTCTATGCAATATAAAATTTAGCGATATATAATTTGTTATGCCAATTATAAACAATGTGAATAAAAAAGCCGACTATAATATTATTTTGTTTTTATGTAACTGGGGACCGCATGCAGCTTTTCAAACGCTTCAGGACAATGGTTATGAAATACCACCTGAAATTAAAATGGTTCGAATTCCATGTACCGGGAGAATTAACAAATCCCTTATAATTAAGGCATTTGAAAAAGGAGCAGATGGAGTGGCCATAGTTGGATGTTCATCTGGAACCTGTCGATACGGAAGCGGTACAACGACAGTTAGAAGTAATACAGATGATGATAGAGAAATACTTGCGCAGCTGGGTTTGGGGAAAAAACGTTTGCGTCTCGCAACTTTTTTACCTAATGAATATAGTTTGTTACAGCAATTTCTTGAACAGTTTTGCAAAGAGGTGCATGAGATAGGTCATACTCCTGTAAAGCTTAGTCAAAATTTGGAAACCTGTCCTTCTTCTCATAATATGAAGACATTGAGTGAAATTGTCTCATTTCACAATATTTTTGCATGTCAGGATTGTGGAAAATGCTCAGCAGCCTGTCCACTTGCTTTAATCGGCAAACCTTTTTCTCCAAGAGCTATAGCAAATTTGATAAATTCTAGTAATGGAGATTTATCAGTAATTAAAAAGGATATCTGGTCATGTTTAACATGTGGGCTTTGTTATGAACGATGTCCATCATCGGTTAATTTTCCGGAATTTATCCGGGATGTCAGGCATTTTTTTACAACAAATGATTTAAGCAGCAACGAAACCCATGGAGGTTTTTTTCATTCATTGATGCGAACCATGACATTTCCTGAACTAAAACCTAGAAGATGGCGTCATCTGCCGGATAATATCATTATAGATGATAATAGCCATATTCTTTTTTTTGGAGGATGTGCACCATATTATGATATTTTTTTTAGAAGATTTCTTGGTGTGCAAACATCCAATATGCTGATTGATTCTCTTCGTCTTTTAAATTTTTTTGATATTAAACCGGCATTGCTTTATGATGAGCGATGCTGTGGGCACGATCTTTTATGGTCAGGCGATAAGGATAGTTTTTATAAGCTTGCCAAATTGAATGTAAAAGCGATTCAGGAAAAAGGCATAAAAGAGGTAATTACTGCATGTCCTGAGTGTTACAGAACTCTTTCACATGACTATGTTAATTATGGAATTGATTTGAAATTTAAAGTTACACACATTTATGAATTTCTAGAAGAAGAAATTGGTAAGGGAGCTGTAGGTTTTAAAAAATTTAATAAAAAAATCACATATCAGGATTCATGTCGTTTAAGCAGACTAGAGCAGCGATCTGATCTCCCAAGAAAATTACTTAAAATGCTTAAACCAGTAAGTTTTAATGAAATGCAATATGCTAAAGGAGCTGCAATATGCTGTGGTAACTGTGCATGGGTTGGTTGTGATTCTTTTAGCAAGGCTCTTCAGGTAGATCGTTTAAAGCAGGCACGTAATACAGGCGGTGAGCTTTTAGTAACTTCTTGTCCTAAATGTCAGATCCATCTCAAATGTGCAATGGAAGATCCCATGATTGGAAAAGCAATTAATATGGAAATGATAGACCTTATATCAATAATTGCCAAGACGATTTTCTGGGAATAATTTAAATTGACTACTTTATGGGAATGATGTCAATTAGCTAGGATAAAAAAATGAAATCAATTGCTTTATCTAAAAATAATTTAACTGATGATTATGCAGCACGTATTGGAGTATATATATGTCACTGCGGTTTGAACATAGCCAAGACAGTTGACTGCAACAAAATTGCTGTAATGGCTTCAGGACTCGAAGATGTTGTGGTGTCAAAAGATATAAGTTATGCATGTTCAGAGCCTGGGCAGAAGGAAATAAAAGATGACATTGCAGAACATGGGCTGGATCGTATTGTAATTGCCTCGTGCTCACCAAGACTTCATGAAACAACTTTTCGTCAAATGATGCGTTCTTCAGGTCTTAACCCTTATCTTTTTGAAATGGCCAATTTGCGGGAACAATGCAGTTGGGTGCATATAAATGAACCTGACAAAGCCACAGAAAAAGCTGCAGATCTTGTGAAGATGTCTGTTGCAAGAGTACGATTGCTCTGGCCCCTTGAAGAAAGCACACTGCCGCTTATAAAACGTACACTGATTATAGGAGGGGGAATTGCAGGCATTCAGGCAGCTCTTGACATTGCAGATAATGGTTATGAAGTTATACTTGTTGAGAAAAATGCATCCATTGGCGGCAAAATGGCGCAATTGGACAAAACCTTTCCCACAATGGATTGTTCCATCTGAATTTTAGGTCCTAAAATGACGGATGTCGGTCGACATCCAAATATCAAACTTCTAACTACAAGTGAAGTTGTAGATGTTAATGGTTATGTTGGTAACTTTGAAGTAAAAATAGTACAAAAAGCCCGATATGTAAATGAAAGTGAATGTACTGCATGTGGAGACTGTGCAAAGGTATGTCCTGTTGTTAGGCCAGATGAGTTTAACATGGGGCTTTCATCGCGCAAAGCTATTTTTTCTCCTTTTCCCCAGGCAGTTCCTTCTGCTTATGCAATCAATATACATGAATGTTTGGGGCATAACCCGGTTATTTGCGGAAAATGTCTTGATGCATGCGATAAGCAATGTATCAATTTTCATATGTCTGATAGTGAAATCATAGAAGAAGTAGGCTCTATCATTGTATCCACAGGCATTGATGTATATGATCCGAAAGAGCTTGATGAATACGCTTATACAAAATTTCAGAATGTATTAACCAGCCTTGAATTTGAACGTATAGTTAATGCAGGAGGCCCCACTAAGGGAAAACTTATTCGTCCAACAGATAGAAAGCGTCCAAAATCAATTGGATTCATACAGTGCGTTGGATCTAGATCTTCAAAAAAAGGCAGTGAATACTGTTCAAATATTTGCTGTATGAACACTATAAAAAGTACTCTTGTTCTCAAAGAACATTATAATGATATTGAGATAAAAGTATTTTATATTGACATTCGTGCATTTGGAAAAGGATTTGAAGATCTTTATAAGCGAAGCCGTCTTAAAGGAGTGCAATATATTAGAGGATTACCAGGCACGGTTGTGGAACAAGATGATAAAAGTCTTTTAATTGCTGTTGAAAATACAGCTACGTGCAAGATTGAGTTTCACAGATTAGATATGCTTGTGCTTGCCTTAGGAATAAAACCTTCAAAAAGTACCCAGAAAATTCAGGAAATGCTTGGTTTGCAGTTAACTCCTGACGGTTTTTTTCTGGAAGCACATCCTAAATTGCAGCCTGTTGATGCTGCTACACGTGGTATTTTTTACGCTGGAGGTGCAGAAAGCCCAAAGGACATAAAAGAAAGTGTTACACAAGCATCAGCTGCATCAGTACGTGCTATTCGTCTGATGCATAAAGGAGAAATAATTACAGAACCTATAACTTCTGAAATTATCACAAATCAGTGTAAAGCGTGCGGGAAATGTGCTGAAGTATGCCCATATAATGCAATTGAGGTTAATGTTAAGAAAAAAATGCCAGCTGTAGTAAATTCTGCAGCGTGTGCTGGTTGTGGTACATGTGCTGCTGAATGTCCATTTGGTGCTATTGTTATGAATCACTTTTCAGATGAGCAAATAACTCGGCAGATTGATGTTATGCTGGCTGAAAATTCCCAGGATAAAATTTTGGCATTTGCCTGTAACTGGTGTTCTTATGCTGGTGCTGATTATGCGGGAGTCTCCCGTCTTCAATACCCGTCAAATGTTCGTATTATAAGAACAATGTGTTCTGGCCGTGTAGATGAGAATTTTATTTGGCATGCCTTTTTAAAAGGAGCCCCTGTTGTTCTTGTAAGCGGGTGCCATATTGGTGACTGTCACTATATTGATGCGAACCATTGGACTGAAAAAAGGATAAAAAAAATACATAAAAAAATGGAGAAACTTGGAGTGAGAAAAGATCGTTTGCAGCTTGAATGGATCAGTGCAGCAGAAGGTGTTAGATTTAGCAAAGTCATATCACAAATGGAAAGTTTAAGACAAAATGTCTCAGAGGATGAAATAGCAGAGACCATAGCAATACTGGAAAAGCAAAAACGTGTAAAAAATATTTAAAATATAGTTTGCTGTCCAAAGCTTATAACCACAATGGTTTTAGATTCTTTAAGGATCTTATTTCAACAGTGATAATTAGATATTTTATCTGTTTTGACAACCGTTGTTATAATGTTAAAACAGGTTTTTTACTATACCGTCTCATTTATAAAAGCACCTACCATTTCTTCCATCCTTGCGGTAAACTCAAGCAACTCTTCAGGTGGAATTTGTTTTATTACTTTACCGTCTTCGCTTGAAATAATCTGGACAACTGTTTTATCGGTTTTATCGTGGATTTTAATTTTCAGATTCCACTCTGTTGATTTTACAAAATTTTCCAGAATACTCGCAATGTTGTTTAATTTTTCGATGGTTTCCGGGGTATGTTTGTTAAGGCTGTTTTCTTTTTTTTTTGTACTAATAGTCTCTTGTATCAATTTGTTATCATTTTTACTCTTTTTGGGAGAAGATGTATTTTTAATCTGGTCTGTATTTATAGCTTCAACCTTGTTTGTATTTACAGCTTCAACCGGTGGTAATTGTTCCATAATTTTTTTTCCTTAATATGTTAGTCAATATCTCAAAATATGCTTTATATTAACTAATCTTACTAAAAATGTATGTATGGGAGTTTTGACTGATAAAATTTATTCTAACTGTATCTTTTAATCGGATGGTTTATTTTAAAACTTTAATTTATTAAATGAAGTAAATTTTTCAAGACTATTTATAGCATAGCATTTTATGCCCAAATTCTAACTTCAGATATAACCTAACTCAACAAAGTAATTTTAAAATATGCAAATAGCATTAATTGCAAAAATGAAAGGAATGCTTGCATTTATTCTATAAACAATTTATAGTATGTAAAATAGACAGATATTAATAATGCATGTCCCTCCAAAAAAAATCAAAATTTTGTTTAACATAAAAAACCTGAAGCAATTCTGGTGATTTTTGAAGCAAGTATCCTACTTTATCTATCAATGATTTTTTCGAATCAATTCTTATCAATTAAAAAAAATAGTATCAAGAAAACCAGCAAATTATATAAATACAGCATTCAAACATAATCAATATGGAGTGGTAAGATGAGTGGTAATTTCGAGTGCATAATCTATGAGAAGACAGAAGCAATTTCAGTTGTGAAATTAAACAGACCTAATGTCTTAAACGCCATGAACAGAAAGATGTGGCTTGATTTGGATGAGGCTTTGGAAGATTCGCTTAAAGATAACAAAATTAAAGTTCTTATAATAACAGGTATTGGCCGGGCATTTTCTTCAGGAGCCGATTTAAAAGAATCAAAAACAAGGAGCCTGACTGAATATAGAAAATATCTTGAAAAGCTGCAGGCAATATCAAGAAAAATTATTTTTTTTGAAAAACCTACTATTGCAGCGATTAATGGTTATGCACTGGGATCTGGTTATGAACTTGCTCTTGCATGTGATATTAGATTAGCAGCAGAAGATGCTGTAATTGGATCTCCAGAGGTCAAGGTGAACTCATCAATTACAGGGGGGACAACAAGGCTTATTCAAAATCTGATAGGATCTGGCAGGGCAAAAGAACTTCTTTTTACAGGTGATAATATATCGGGCAAAGAAGCAGAAAAAATAGGTTTAGTCAACAAAGCTGTAACGCCTGATAAACTTTTAGATTATGCTTTGAAAATGGCAGTAAAGATTGCTGAAAATTCGACCAATTCAATTAAAATGATTAAAAATGGTCTTCATATGGCTTATACAAATGTGAGTATTAAAGAGTTGATGGATTATGAGATTGAAGCGTGTCTTAAATGCGTTTCTACAAAGGAAAGAGAAGAATCCTTAAAAGCTTTTTTTTTAAAATAAGATAGAAAAAATTGATATAAAAAAGTCAGTTAACAACAGAATCAAAAAGACAACATTTATTGAAAGGGAAAGTATGCTTGGTAAAATATTAAATGCTTATAGTGTTGCTGTTGTGGGGGCATCCCAAAATGTTACAAAAAGAGGATTTCAGGCGATAAGGATTCTTCTGGATGAAAAATATGAGGGACGGATATATCCTGTTAATCCAAAGGAAAAAAGTATACTTGGATTAAAATGTTACGCAAAGGTATCTGATATATCTGATCCAGTTGATTTGGTTTTGATTACAACACCAGCTAAAAATGCAGTAAATATTTTGATAGATTGTGGTAAAAAAGGTATATCAGGTGCTGTTATAGTAGCTGGAGGATTTGGAGAAATAGGGGAACAAGGAAAAATATTTGAAGATGAGATTGTTCAAATTGCCCATAAAAACAATATGCGTCTTATAGGGCCTAACACATCAGGCATCATGAATCTTAAAAGTAATTTGAACCTTGTTGGCTTGCGTGATACTCCTAAGGGAAATATAGCTCTTTTATCTCAAAGCGGTAATATGGCTCTTACATTGTTGACTGAAGCAAAATTGAAAAGCCGTAAAGGATTTTCATATTATGTTGGAGTCGGGAATGAGGCTGATATAAAATTTCATGAATATCTTGAATTCTTCCGGCAAGATCCTGACACAAAGGCTATTTTAATGTATGTGGAAGGTATGAGAGATGGGCGGAAATTTCTTCAGCAGGCTTATAAAACTACCATTGAAAAGCCTATTATCCTTCTTAAAAGCGGACGTTCATTAACTGGAAAAAAATCTGTAGGTTCACATACCGGAGCATTGGCAGGAATGTCAGAAGTTGCAAAATCAGCTTTCCAGCGTGCCGGAATAATTGTAATAGATAACTCTGACGAGCTTTTTCCAACTGCAGAAACACTTTCAAGTCTTGTTACAATTAAAAATCAAAGTGTTGCCATTCTTGCAGACGGAGGTGGGCATGCAACAATTGCTGCTGATCTTTTGTCTGATTTAGGGATATTAATTCCTGAATTGCATGAAAAGACACAAAGAAAATTAAAAGCCATACTTCCTGCAAATGCATCTGTTATTAATCCTGTTGATGTGGCAGGAGGAGCAGATGCTAATCCTGCTGTTTTTGCAGAATGTGCTAAAATAATGCTTAAAGATTATAATGTTGGAGGGCTGCTTATTGTTGGGCTTTTTGGGGGATATGGAATTCGATTTTCAGATACATTGGCGTTAATTGAAGAGGATGCAGCTCATATGATGGGTAAATTAGTAAAAAAAAGCAAAAAACCTATTGTGCTGCACAGTCTTTATTGCTCAGAAAAACCCCATTCCATTGATCTGTTACGATATTATGATATACCTGTTTATGATTCTTTAGATATAGCATGCAAATGCATAAGTGTATTATCAGAATATGGAAGTTATCTTAAAGAGTATCATGCAAAAACAAATTTTGTTTTTAATTGGGAAGCAAAAGCCAAAATAAGGGGCAAGGAGATAATAAACAGGGTAATAAGTGAAAAACGGAATGTTTTATTAGAGCATGAAGCAAAACAGCTTTTAAGTTTGCATTCAATTCCCATAGATAGCAATGTCCTGGCGGAAAGTGAAGAAGAAGCAGTTAAAACAGCAAAAAATATTAGAGGTGCAGTTGCATTAAAGATTGTATCACCGGATATTTTGCATAAAACAGATGCAAGTGGAGTTAAGCTCAATCTGGATAGTGCTGAAAAAGTCAGAAAAGCCTATAATGAGATAATTAAAAATGCAAGAACCTACGATCCTGAAGCTGATATAAGGGGAGTTCTTGTATCACCAATGGCTACTAAAGGTTTGGAGGTGATCATAGGAACAAAAATAGATGATCAGTTCGGGCCTGTTATAATGTTTGGACTTGGGGGAGTGCTTGTTGAAATATTACAAGATGTAGTATTTAGAGTACTTCCCATATCTAATGTATCTGCAAGGAAAATGATTCGGGAAATCAAAGCATATCCACTTTTAAATGGCTATAGAGGAACTCCTCAATATGACATAAAAGCTTTAACAAAAATATTGTTGAAGTGCTCTGAGATTATTGAATCCTATCCTAAAATTCATGAAATGGATTTAAATCCTGTGGTTGTCCACGAAAAAGGTTTAGATATCGTGGATGCAAGAATTATTTTAAAAAAGTTATGAACCATGTCAAAATGGTGTTTTAAACTGTTTAAGAGCTTTTGTGAGCCAAAAGCTCTTATGTGTATTATTTAGATAATCAGGGGATAGGTGTTGGAAGGTTTGATTGCTTATTGATAATTTTATTCAAGTCAATTTTCAAGTCAAAGTGGACTGGAAAGCTTTTTAATACTTTTCCCTCACTTTTAATCTTTCCTTTAAAATCAGCGCTGAATTTACCTTTAATGGGTATTTGGGCAGAAGGTTCTAATGATATCGGAAAAGAAAGCCGTTTTTTAAGATGGAAATTAACGTTTTGCTTAAACCTTGCATTCATATTTGTTTTCACACGTACAGATCCGCTCCATGGAATTGTCATATTAATGGGGATTTCACCGTTTACCTGAGTTACAATTTTAAAAAATTTCATAAAGGTTCCATGAACATTAATATCTTTTAAAAATATTTTTGTATTGATTGGAACCTGAGTTTTAATGTAAAAATCCTGATCTATTGAAACAGGTACCTCAATATCCAAAGGAATTATAAAATTATCATCAATATCTACTGTTGCAACTTCTTTAATAGGAAGTTTTACATGTAATACCTTGGATAGCTCCACATCAATCAGACTGTCAAGTTTAGCTTCTGCTTTTACCGAATTAGAAATTGATACCATTAGTTTTTTATCTATAGTGTATAAAAACTCCGGGTAAGATATTTCATCAAAATAATATTTATAAGTAGTAACAGATAAGATGATCATAAAAAAAATAATTGTAATTACTAATAGTAAAAGAGCTGCTGCCCACAATATATATTTTTTAAACAACTTTTTTACTGGAATTTTCATAAAATATAACAAAAAATTTTGAATTTAATTATTTTAATAACTTTGGGGAAAAAATTATTATTTTAAAAAAAACATATCCCCCCTTGCTACTTGTAAGTATTAATAATTTAATTTATTAATACCTTATGGTTGCTAAGATTTATAAAATGCAGCTATTCAATAATTACTTTTCCTTTTTTGGACAGTCCTAAGCGCAAATGAACATTTGCAGGAATATTTTTATCCAGGACACGTACAGAGCATTTTATTTTATCTGGAAGACGAATATTAAACATATCGTCAATTGGTATTTTAGTGTTAACATTAATTTTTAGCGGAAGAGAGATATTCTTTTTTAAATGCGTTGTCACCTCCTGTTTCAAATGAATTTTTGCATTTGCTTGCACATGTATAGGTATACGTATTGGAATAACTGTTTTTAGAGGAAAGGATCCCTTGAGAGGAATTGTAACCTTTTTTATGCCGAAAACTTTTGTCTGAATGTTTATTCCTTCAAGGGGGACATTAATATCTACAGGTATATCAGCTTCAACAAAAATATTTTGCTTGATTGGTATTGTAAAAGATTGATCAATTGGAACTGTAAAAGAATCATTAATTAATACTGATATCTTTTCATTTATTGGAAGTTCTACATCAAGGGTTTTTGAAAGTCTTGCTGAAAGCACCTGATTTATTTTTGCTTCTACATTCATCCAGGTATCTACAGAGGCATTTATAGTTTTATCTATATTATATGTAAACATCGGATCAGATGCAGTATCGTATAACTGTTTGAAAACAAAATAAGATATAATTATAGTAGATATTGAAAGTATTATAAAGACAACAAAGATTATAACTGCCCATCTAATAGTTGTATTGTTTTGTTTTGAATCCATATAAAGTCAATCTTAATATTTATTTAACAAAAAAAGCATACGAGAAAGCTTTGGTTTTATACACATATTAAACAGTTTATAGTATCTGTGATGAAAGCTGTTCTATAGTAACATTAGA